>OGOW01000895.1_pt1 | contig 30519 bp, 38 predicted proteins | sample 1552781 | NCBI WGS metagenome assembly OGOW01 (sample SAMEA2580145, study PRJEB22360) | human gut metagenome | biome: human gut; feature: human-associated habitat; material: faeces | place: Denmark | collected 2008/2010
TGAAGCTGTGTAAGCACTGTGGCAGGGCATTTATCGCAAGCCGTAAGGGAAATGAATTCTGCTCTCCGAAATGCAAGAATCAGTATAATGTCTATAAGACAAGGGCTAGAAAAAAAGAGGAATAACTCCCATATACCAACAAAGACGGCAAATTATCAACAACTTGTTGACGATTTGCCGTCTCTTATTTTTTATTATTTCGTTAATGATATTTACGCCATTGCTGGCTCTTTCTTTACAATTTTCTCAATTTCAGATATGCTCTTTTCTGTTACATCTGCAATTTGAGCTGATATATAATTTTTATATTAAAGGAATGAAACAAATTCTTTCATTGGTATACGCTGGGATTCATGTCTATTTGCATCTGCTTTCTCATTCGTATATCCAATCGCCAATATATTGATTGGTTCAAGTCCCAACGGAAGTTTAAATTCTTCTTTTATCACATCTGGTTTAAAGTAACAAATCCAAACAGAGCCCAAGCCAAGTTCTGTAGCTGTAAGCATCATATGATCGGTAATGATTGACGCATCTATATCCGTTGTTTTCATCCCATCAAATGGACGCGTCCATGCTTTATCCGTATCTGCACACACAATGATTGCAACTGGAGCACTGTAAATATTGGCTGCCTTTGCCAGTTTTTCTTTTGCTTCATCGCTTTTTACAACCAATAGTTTAACAGGCTGCATATTTGCTGCGGTTGGTGCTACATGAGCTGCTTCTAAAATTGTCTCCAATGTCTCCTGTGAAATCTCTTTAGTCAGATAGTTTCTTACTGAAAAACGCTGTTTTGCAATATCTAAAATATTCATTTCTGTAAAATCTCCTTAAAATTATGATTGTATTGTCTAGACAATTTGATTATAATGGATTCGATATAAAAAAGACAAGAACGTACTTTTTTGTAATATACTAACTAAAAAGAAAGTGTAAAATGTAAAAATGCAAAACAAATATAATTGTCCTGTTGATGCAACGATATCTAAAATTGGTGGAAAATATAAAGCCGTTATATTGTATCATCTTGGCAACAACACGCTAAGGTATAACCAAATCCACAAAAAAATTCCAGCTATCACTGATAAAATGCTGGCTCAGCAGTTACGCGAACTTGAAAACGATAACTTAATCATTAAAAAAATATATCCTGTAATTCCTCCAAAAACAGAGTACAGCTTAAGCGAGTTAGGCAAGACACTGATTCCTTTATTGGACTCTATGTGCGAATGGGGGCAACAATTTATGCCAGACTAAGATTTATCAAAATAACATAAAATTCAAAGAAGCGGCAACTCCTCAACAACCTGTTGACGATTTTGCCGCATCTTCATTTTAAACTATTTTACCATGATGTTTACGCCATTGCAGGCTCTTTCTTCTTAATAATCGCTTCAACTTCATCAACACCTGTTTCAGCTACATCTGCGATCTGATCCAATGTATAACCCTTTTTATACATATTCAGAATAAACTTTTCGCTTGTTTTTTCAGTAGCCTTTTTAGTTGCTCTTTCAGTAGCTCTTTCTTCAATTCCTGTACTCAGATTACACATAATTCTCACATCCTCTCTGAATTCTTGACTGATTGGAATATTATATTCATGTTCTATAATATCCAATTTTTCCTGTTCTTTCAATTCGCTTGAAAGTAATGCTCCAATCAACCGGTGCATTTCATATTTTTCATCATGTTCCGGAATCTCATTTGTGATTCCTATTAACACAATGTTTAACAGATCGAGATTACCTTTCCAGTTACATGGTTTTAACATCTCATCTTTTGTCAAATGGATGTGGCTTAAGCTGTTATCATCCATGTTCATACATATCCATATGCTGAATACCTGCTTAATGTCGTCGTAGTTAGTATTTACAAAATCTCTTTCCTTTTGTGACGAAATCAGCCTACTCACATAAAAGATTGCCCGATTTAAAATTTTATATTCCGTCGGCTCATCCTTCTGAGCCTCAATATTCACAATAATCTGCGAAAGTCCATTTTTTGTGTCATCTACGGATGGCATGCGGACATAAAAAATAATATCAAATCTGACTAATCCTTCATTAATTTCAGCATTTTCCGTATTAAGACCTACGATACGCTGTCCTGTAGCATCTGTTTTTTCCATATTTGCTAATCCCGGCTCAACCGGAACAACGCTAATACTCGGTTCGCCTTCGATGTATTTCACAACATCTTCCGGCTTCATTCCTTTAAATTCATCGACTGTTTTCACCAGAATATGTGCTAATATAATCTTCTGTGCCAGTAACCTTTTAACACGAGTATCATATTGTGCCTTATCTCCTGCTGCATTCACAGCATTTGCTATTTCTGTATTCAAGTCGGCATCCCTCCTTTTGTATTGTGCATAACACTTCTAAGATTCCGCAAAAGGCTCTCTGCCTCAATATCATTATAAGCGAGGAACTTTACGGAATCAACTGAATTTTCTATGAACTTTTTCATACCTAAAGAAATACCAGAATTTTCAAAAAAGTATAGGAACAATCAAATGGTATTTGTCAAGCAGAAAAAGAAAACCATGCGGTATAAAAATTTTTAGTGATAATTTCATAAAATTTACCATAAGAGCTGTTTGTCGAAATCTGCGCAGATATCAGGATCAATAAAAGAGCCATCCAGATGGATGACTCTTTTATCTCGTGCTTATTTAATTGATCATGCAAGCGCTACCGTTTCAGCATCTATGCTGCTTGATTTGAAAAACTATTCTGCTTTCCACAATCAGGCTTTCATAAGAGCCAGCGCTTTTTCGTATTCCTCCTTGGAATACTGCGTAAGGATCTTTTCCTCAGATGCCCCAAGGGAAATCGCAAACTTGACTGCATTGATACGTTCCTCTGAACGACCTTCCTGAAATCCTTCCTGCCGCCCGATATTTTTTAATCTTTCAGCAACATCACACATGTTCTTCACCTGACCTTCTCTCCACTAGAATACGGATTGATAAAGGAATTTGAAAGTTTTAACCGTATAAAACCCAAGCTTTTATGCTGCTATATGTTTTCAAAACAGCAATTTTGCTTTCCACAATCAGGCTTTCATAAGAGCCAAAGCTTTTTCGTATTCCTCTTTGGAATACTGCGTAAGGATCTTTTCCTCAGACGCCCCAAGGGAAATTGCAAACTTGACTGCATTGATACGTTCCTCTTGCCGTCCCATTTTTTTTAATCTTTCAGCAACATCACACATGTTCTTCACCTGACCTTTCATTTCATCGCATATAACTTTTTCATAGTCCCGGTCCCCTGTCATAACAGATAAAAGCTTTAAGACTTCATCTACGTGCTGGATTTCTGTTGGGTCATCCGCAACATAGTCAGGGTTCCTTCTTTTGTTAACGAAAAAACGTGCAACAACCTTGAAATCACTTTTAAACATTTCAAGCTGTTCATCCGTCAGCCATGCGATCTCAAAAACCTCCATTTTGTAGTCATTGACATATGGATCAAGTTCTTTTGGGATATTCATCAATGACTTGATATTTCTCTCCTTGCACCGTCATATCCAATCAGACGGAACGGCATTTTCTTTTCTACTGCCGTCCAGGGATAACCCTATATCCCGCAGAAAAACAACCGCGGTAAAAATAAAAAATCATACATCCGGAAGGACGTAAAAAACAAAATAATATATTTACCTATTTTATAACAAATTTTGATAGATATACAACAAATTTCAGAGACAACGGCTTTATCATAATATTCTAGCGCATTTTTTGCTCCATAACTATTGAATTTTATGCAAAATTATGTAAAATATATCAAAAAGTGACAGGAGATAATAGAAATTGTCCGGTTATTACTCTTTTTGCGACTTTCGTACATAATGGAATCACACCGGAATTTGCTGTCTTTACAAGCGTAAACATTACCAAAACTTCTGTCTAGTGAACTGCATCGGTAATTGAATTACCCGAGCATCAGATATATATGGCTTCGCCATACAGATTCTGGGTGCGTCCATGACACCTTTACTGCTACCTTTTTGGGGTTACACAGCTACTTTTATGATCAGGGGAGAAGATAATCCGGTAACGGATATCTTTTTCTCTTTGCCGCATCCGGCAAAATATTTTCTCATAATGTTATATGCCCCTACTGCATCCGCATTATATACTGACAACTGGTCCTTATACAATCCCCTGCTGGTTCTGTTACATTTCTTTGCATATTCTTTTGTTACTTGTGGTGCATGTGGGGAACACTGACTTGAATATTCTTCCGTCTGTTTCGTAAGTGTAATTCCATGCATTGCAAGTTTATACTCCAGCATTCCATATATTTTCGCATAAGGCAGTGCATGAAGTTTTTGATTTGTCACTTTTCCCAGATTCTTATTCCTTCGAATATTTGTGATATCACCAATAATAACCGTGTGGATATCATTTGCTTTACAATAATTCACTACTGCTCTGGTCACTTTATGAAGATAGTCGTGAATACAGTTTCGCTTTTTCTTATATATCTTAAGCATATGTTTGGATGGCTTCGGATACTTAATCCCTCCTGCTGACTGACAGCTGTTCCATTGATGCCCAAGTCTTGCGATTTCTTTATCATATTTCTGGGAGATTTCCAGATATTTTCTTCCAAGGATAAAACTTGTGCCCGCAGAATCATAACAGGTCATCAGATTGTGGAGACCCAGATCAATTGATAAATAGTGTCCGTTATCCTGCATTTTTTCCACATCTTTTACATCATAAATCACGATAACCTGACACACGTTTTTCTGATCCGGTGGATATATCTTAATCTGTTTGATGACATCCGTGTTCTGGAAAATCTTATTTTCCAGATACAGATAGTTGTCACAGATGTCATATGTATGCTTCAGATGCTCCTTTAGCTGCTTCGGAAGTGATAATCGTACCCTTTTGCTTCCAGATACATGTACAATTGCATTCTGCATATAGGTAATTGTCATACCGCTTTGTTTAAATCTTGGCGGCTTTGGATTCTGGATGCCTTTACTTTTTATCAGTGCGTAAAATGACTTCCATGATTTATCCACCAGCTTGCACACTTCCTGCGCCGTCTGCGAGGGCAGGGATTTGAACCACATATTTCCTTTTAACCGTGCTTTCTGATCATACCAGTCAGGGTAATGGACCATTCCAAGCTCCTTGAAATTGCGGCGTTCATAGTTGCACACGTTCCAGAGTTTAGATGCCGCATAGCACATATGGCCTACGATATTAGACTCTGTTGTATTCAGTTGAATATCTGTCTTATGTGACAGCAGCATGTTCTTTTCCTCCTTAATAAGATTTACTCTGATGTTCAATATAATGCCGTATGTTCTTTCAAATACTTTTCAACTTCCGCATTCAGAATCTTTCGCCTGTACTTTACCGACCAAACCACATGGTAATTAATGTTGTACACGCAAGTGCGTGAATGAATTAAATTTTCCTTCATACACATAGTATACCACATCTCCAAGAAAAGAACAAGTGTTCTGTTTAAAATTCAAAAAAGAGGAGACGTTAAAGTCTCCAATGTAACCTGTGGTTACGCGCTTTCATCTGCGGCAATTGAATTACCGAGGATTCCCGCTTTTTATCCTAAAAAATTTAGAAACATTCCCCACCGGGTGCACATTAAATAAAGAAACGCTAGTTTTAACAACTGTCTAAACTAGCGTTTCTTTATTTAAAACTTGTCTTATCGAAACTATTTAATCTTCTGACAAATTTCAATCACTTCTCCACAAGCACTTTCAATCTTGAAGCAGCGAGATCCTTTTTCCCAGAAGTTAAGGCTTGTCTCAATTCCGTCTGATACGATCTTATATCCGTTTACTTTGCAATATTCATAATCTTTTTCAAGATCAGATGAGCGATATGCGATATGGTCGATTCTTGTTGTTGCACCTCCTGGAAGCTGGTCTCTCTGAGAGATTTCATACATTTTTCCATCCTGAGGATTTTCAAGGAAATATACATTTCTTCCGCCCATTCCAGGGAATTTTCCTGCAACTTTAAATCCTAATTCTTCCTGATACCATTTTGCGTTTAATTCTACATCAGAACAATGAAGTCCGATATGATCCATAGGTAAATTTAACATTTGTTTGACTCCTTTTTTAGGTGATTTTATTGTTTTATAATACAGTTCTTTCTCCTGTCACGATCTCTTTTAAGCTGTCAACGATCTTGTCTGCGTCTTCCATCGTTGTTCCTGCTTTCAATGAGAATGAAACGGATTCTGCACTTTCAGCTTTACTTCTTCCGATTGCTGCAAGAATGTTAGAATTTGTTCCGATTCCTGCTTCAATTCCTTCTTCTTTCAAAGCTTTCTGTACAACTGCTGCAGATACATTTTTGATTCTGATATTTAAATGATTGGTGAGATGATGATCTTTGTGTCCATTCAATTCTACATCTTCAATCTCAGCAAAAATACGTTCACACATATGATTTCTGACTGGACGGATTTCTTCCATAAATGTTGTTGCCTTTGCTGCTAAACTTTCTGCCATATCTGACATCACTGTTAATGTTTCTTCGCTTAATGCAGTTTCTGACACATATTCTCCAGCTCCTGTGCTCTTTCTTACATATAAAAATCCTGCATTTTCAGGACCTCCAAAATAAGATGCATCTGCTGTCAGCATATCAATATGACTTCTTTCTACATTGATCGGCATTTTTCCAAATGCAAATGCTGCATCTGTATGGAAGATCACACCTTTCTCTGATGTCATTGTTCCGATTCCTGTAAATGGCTCAGAAGTTCCTGTCTGGCAGTTTGCTGCTGTCACTGAGATCAGTTCTGTGTTTTCTTTCAGTTCATTTTCGATCATTGCTACTTCCACACGACCGGTTGTGATCGGATCTAAATATGTCACAACAGCGTCTTTTCGTTCTAGTCTAGAACACTCATCCAATACTTCTGGATCTTCCATCGTCGTGATGATCACATGAGGACGTGCTTTTTTTGATGCTTTCACTACAGCTTTTAAAGCTTTTAAGTGTCCATCTGCTCTTCCTGATGTAAAATAAATCTCTTCCGGTGTTGCTCCGATGGATGCAGCAATCTTTTTACGTGCTTCGCTCTCACAATTTTCCTTGCTCATCTTTGTTTTCCTCCTTTTATTTCTGTTTTAGATATAAAAATCTTTAACAAACAGATTTTATCTTTATTATAGATATTATTTTCTGTTATTTCAAGATTTAATGCATAATCCGTAAATTTGCACAAAAAAAGCATAGAACTTTTGGTAATATGTTCTATACTTTCTTTTTTATATCTATCTTTACAATTCTTATTTCTTCTGTAAGATAGAAAGCGCTTTATTTAATTGTTCGTCAGCTTTTGTCTTCGTGTTATCTTTTACTTCGACATCTGGCTTGATTCCTTTTTTATGAATGTTATGTCCTGCGGGTGTGTAATAAGATGAATAAGTCAGTTTCACATAAGATCCATCACCAACTTCAAAGAATCCCTGTACGATCCCTTTTCCAAATGTTGTCTCTCCAACCAGCGTTCCTGCTTTATCGTCTTTGATCGCACCAGAAAGGATCTCTGCTGCACTCGCGCTGTTACCATTAACTAACACGCATAGTGGCATATCAAGCTGTTCATTCTTTGTGTCTTTGTAATATTTCTTATTGCCATTCTTATCTTCGGTATAAACAATCGTTCCTTTTGGAAGAATCTGTCCTGCAATATCTACTACACTTGTCAGCAAACCACCAGGATTATCCCTAAGATCTATGATCAATTTCTTTGCACCTTGTTTCTTAAGACTTTTCAGTCCACTTCGAAACTGGCTGACTGTTACTTCATCAAATTCGGTGATCTGAAGATATCCAACTTTATCTTGTAACATCTTTGTTTCAACTGTTGGATTCTCAATCGATTGTCTTGTAAATGTATAAGTCTTTGATGTCTGATTTCTTGTAAATGTTAATTTAACTTTCGTTCCTTCTGCACCTTTGATCTTCTTAACAATATCATCTAGTGCATCCGATGTTTTTAATTTATAGTTTCCTACTTTTGTTAAAATATCCCCTTTTTTCAGTCCACTTCCGTCTGCCGGGCTTCCTTTCACTGGTTTCACAACTGTTATGATCCCTGTCTTTATATCCTGTGTAAGGTATATTCCAACTCCATAATAAACACCACTTGTAGATTGTTCTAATTCCTTAAAATCATCCTCTGAATAATACGTGGAATAGACATCTCCCAGTCCTGCAACTAAACCTTTGTAGGTACAATCTTCCAACTCACTCTTCTTAACAGAACCTTTATAATATTTATCAATGATCTGTTCTATCCGATTGATCTTTCTTGCTGTCTGTAAGGTCGTACTTGGGATCGCATAGGCACGATAAAGAAAAAATCCTTCCACAATACATACGACAACAAGTAGTCCTACAAGTATTTTTGAAAACTTCTTCATGAAATTAGTTCCTTTCTATTTATGTAATGACGTTATAAGTAATTTTGAGGATTTACATAATTTCCATTCTTTTTCACAACAAAATGCAGATGTGCACCAGATACCATACCAGTTGCTCCGGATTTTGCGATCGTCTGTCCTCCTGACACCCTTGCCCCTGAGGATACTAGAAGTTTGGAGCAATGCAGATACATCGTTTCCAGTCCATTTCCATGGCTGATCTTTAAGTAATTGCCATTGTATGCATTATATCCAGCATCCACTACTGTACCAGAAGCTGCTGCTACGATCGTTGTTCCAGTTGAACATGGAATATCAATTCCAGCATGCAGTTTTCTGACTCCTGTAACTGGATGAATTCGGTAGCCGTACCCTGATGAAATACTATGACAAGACGGTACCGGCCAACTCAGATTTCCTGACGAAACTGTTGTTGCTGGCGATGTTGTCGTTGTAGTTTCTTTCTTGCTTTCAGTCGTAGCCTTTGATGTTGTATTCTTTGATGCCGTACTTCCTGTCATATTCTTTTCTGACTGTGCTTTCGATGTCGTATTGTCTGCATTACCGTCTTTCGCCGATGCAAGATCCATCTCTTCTTGTCGTTTTTCCTCTGCCTCAAACCATGCCAGTAACTCTTTATCAGATGCTAACTGTTTCTGGTAAGAAGCTAACTTAGATTTCTTCTTCGCAGCTGCCTGATCCAGTTTTTCTTTTTCTGTCTTTGCCTTAGCAGTCAAAGTCTTTGTATTTTGATAATCCTGTTTCAGACTCTTCGTTGCCATTCGGATCTTATCTTCCGTTGTCTGTAATTGCAGAAACATGTTACTGTCATATTTGGAGATCTTTGAAACATAATCAGCTCTTTTTAAGAACTCCTGAAAATTATTTGCTTCAAAAATGACTTCCATATATGCCATATTTCCATTTTCATATAGAAACTTAATGCGCTTACTCATGATCCTTGACTGATCTTCTTTGGATGCCTTTGCCTCTTTTAATTCCTGTTGTGTCTTCTTTAACTGTTTCTGTACAGAAATAAGCTTCTCTTGACATGCCTCATACGCATCATTGCTCTTTATCATTTTCTCATCAAGATCTTTGATCTCCTGCTGCATCTTGCGGCTTTGTTCTTCTAATTTCTTTGTTTCCTGCTTTACCTGTTGTTTTTTTGCTGCAGCAAACACTGTCGTCATAGGCAGATTCGAAGCGATCATGGCTGATATTAACATCATAATGATCCCCGCCTGATATCTTCTTTTCATGAGTTCCCCTTCCTAGACTTTTAAATACTTACGGATCGTGATAGAACTTCCAAGCAATCCGATCACGATTCCTACCAACAATGCTAACGGAAGTAAGTATAACATAATCTGCTGGATCGGTACAAATTTCATAAAGACTGTAACAACATGAAACTTATCATTCATCCAGTTGATAATCCCTTCATATCCTGCAAAAATAATTGCTGTTGGAATCAATGACCCCAAAATTCCTATGATCATTCCTTCTGCCTGAAATGGTGCTTTAATAAATCCATTCGCCGCACCGATCAGCTTCATAATTGAAATTTCCTCTTCTCTGACTGCAACTCCAATAGACACTGTGTTGCTCACGAGGAAAATAGAAACTGCCATTAAGATCAGAATGATCCCACCTGCAAGATACGTTCCCATTGTATTGATCTTCGTCATTCCTTCCGCCGCTCCTTCAGAATAACGGACTTTCCTAACACCATCAATCGTCTCTAAATGTGATACTACCTGTTTGTATGATTTTACTTCTTTTAATGTGATCTCATAGGAATCTGATTCTTTTAGCGGATTGTTTCCTTCAAATCCTTCCAGAAGCTCTTCATTCCCTTGAAATACATCCTTCTTATAGCTTTCCCATGCTTCTTCAGCAGATACATACCGCATCGTGGCAATATCTTCTTTTTTCTTTATTTCTTCCCCAATCTGATCTTTTCTTTCTGCAGAGATACCTGGTTCAAAAAAAACAGAAATTCCTACAGACTGTTCCATCTGCTGCATCGTTGACCTTACATTCAATGCTACAGATAAAAATGTTCCTAACAAAAAGACACAAGCAATGATCGTTCCCAGTGATGCTAATGAAAACATCTTATTCCTGAAAATATTCCTTGTGCCCTCTTTGATTCCATACAAAAATCTTCTAAATATCATAGGACCCCCTTATCTCATCCTGTTCTATATGTCCATCTTCGATCAAGATCACTCGTTTTCCCATCTCATTGACCAACTCTTTGTTGTGCGTAACAACTAAAACTGTTGTCCCACTCTTATTGATCTCTGAGAGAAGCTCCATGATCTCTTTGGCTGTCACAGGGTCCAGATTCCCAGTTGGCTCATCAGCCAGCAATAATACTGGGTGGTTTACCAAAGCTCTTGCGATGGCCACTCTCTGCTGTTCTCCTCCTGACAATTCATTCGGAAAAGCATTCATGCGGTCTTTCAGCCCCACCATCTCAAGCATATTCTCAACCTGACGCTTAATATATCGGTGTGGTACTTCCACAACTTGCTGTGCAAATGCTACATTCTCAAAGATCGTCCGGTCTTTCAGCAGACGGAAATCCTGAAATACCATTCCCATCTGCCTGCGGAACTTCGGCAGATTCCTCTGTGTCAGTTTCTTATAATCTTGACCGTTTACTATGATCTGTCCACTTGTCACATCAAGTTCTTTCTGTAAAAGCTTCATCAGGGTTGTCTTCCCTGATCCGCTCTTACCTACGATGAAAACAAATTCGCCTTTCGCAATGTCTAATGAGACATCCTCAAGTCCTATATTCCCTTTATTATATTCTTTCGTTACATTTTTTAATGTGATCATCATATTCTAGTCCATTGTATCCATATGTTTCATATATTTTACTACCATCAGTGCAATTTTAAATGCGATTGCATCTTCAAAATTCCTCAGATCCAGATTCGTATTCTTCTGAATCTTATCCAGACGGTATACGAGTGTATTTCTATGAATAAACAACTGTCTGGATGTTTCTGACACATTCAGATTATTCTCAAAGAATTTATCAATCGTTGCCAGTGTTTCTTCATCAATGGAGTCTGGAGAATAATCTCCAAACACTTCACGGATAAACATCTTACATAATGGAAGTGGAAGTTGATAGATCAGTCGTCCAATTCCTAACTGATTGTATGCGATCACACTCGCATCCTCATAGAAGATCTTGCTGACTTCCAATGCGATCTGTGCCTCTTTATAAGATCTTGATACATCTTTGATCGTCTCTGCAACATTACCGATCGCAATCTTGGCATCTTTGATCCCATATTCATTCAGCCCTTCTTTAATCTCTTTTGCATGCTGAATAAACTGTGCCTGTCCTTCATTCCCATTCACTGGTGTTACATAAACGATACTCTTCTCGTCCACTGCCGTAATAAAATCTGAATCTGCTCCGCTTTCAACCTCTTTCGTAGCTTCTAACAGATTCTGATCCTTCTCGTATTCTGCCTGAATCAAAAATGCAACTCTTCTCTGTTCCACTTCAATATGCAGCTTCTTTGAGCGGTTATAAATGTCAACCAATAATAAGTTATCTCTCAACAGGTTCTTTACAAAGTTCTCTTTATCCAGTCTCTCCTTATATGCAGTCAAAAGATTCTGTATCTGCATCACTGCAAGCTTTCCGACCGTATATGCATTCTCGCTCATTCCAGTAGCCAGAAGTATATATTCCAATCTCTGATCATCAAAAATCTTAAAATATTGAAAACCGTCGATTACCTGGCTCTCTGCCATAGAATCTGCAAATTCTTCCGCATGTTGTGCTAATGCATCGGTTATCTCCATTGTTGTTACAACTATACGTCCTGACAGATCTAAAATACACAGATCGATCCCGGTTACTTCCTTCATTCCATTAATTGTCTCTTGTAATATCTGATTTGAAATCATCCTTTATCAACCTTTCATATTTGCCGTTCAACCTTTTCTTTTACTATACAGCATTTTAAACAAAAAAAAAAGAAAAATTTAGTGATTTTTTTATATCATTGTCTATTTTATACAAATATCTAGCAGAAAATCTTTATTTCATTGACCATAAATATCTCTTTTTAGCCGTAACCCCTTCATATAACAAAGAAAAACATCTCAATCGTTCCTGAGATGTTTTTCGTGATATTTTATAATAATATTTATGAATGTATTTTAAATCTCGTCTTCTGATCCAACAATTATACAAATTCTTGCACCGCTGTCAACACTTCCAACTTCATATTCCGGATTCTTAAAATAACTTTTCAGATCCTGTCCTAAATCTTTACTTTCTACTATGATCTTTGTATGTGTTAAAACACCCTGTCTGTTTGTTCTTACAGATCCTACACTGTATCCGTCACTTGCCAGTTTATCTTTCCATCTTCCTGCAAGTCCTGAAATTCTTGTTGAATTCTGAATCTCGATCGTTATATTCTTTGAAGAAGATGCTGAACTATCAGATTTGGTTGTTGTTGACTTTGCTTCTGTTGTGCTCAATGCCGAACTTAAGTCTCCTTCTTCTGATAACATCTCATCAAAGACTCTCTTGGCTTCTTCTGTATCTAATTCAAACTTTCCATTGGATTCTGTTCCATCTAACACTTTGAAATTTAAGTTCTTATCCTTAATTCCATGCATTCTCTCAAGACTTGTCGCTGCTTCTTCATAAGAAGCATCTGTCTTCACCGCATCAAAATAATTCTGTGCATATTCACGATATTCGGATAATGTCTTATCATTCAATGCAGATGCAACTGCCACGCAGATCTCTCCAGTAATTTCTGCCTGCTTGTTCTTATCTGTAAAAATATCACTCTCACTTAATAATGAATAGATTGCTGTTCCATTCAGGCTGTTCTCCCCAGCACTTAATGTTACATATTTATCTGTAGAATCTGTATAAGCCATTGCTTCATCAAATTCTATTTTGACATCTCCTGCCTGATTCATCAGTTTCACAAACTTCTTATGTGATATCAGTTCATAGGAATTAATAGAAATTCCCAGTGTCTTCTCAACCTGCTGTCTTAACAACTTTCCATTCTTTCTTGTTGCTTTGATCACATCTGCAACCGTCGCTTTGCTAACGCTAGTTCCCAGTGTCTGTTCGACTGCCTGTTTTCCCTTCTTCGTCAATGTAAGATTCATATCTTGTCTAAGTGGTACAAAAATCATCTCCTGATTCTTGTTATGATATATTCGGATCACAATGGAATTTCCTGTCTGGATCATTCCAACGTCTACTCTTTCTTTGCTTTCTTCTTTTAACTGCTTTGCGATTTCTGCTTTCTTGTCTTTCTTTAATTTATCTGAAAAATATGTCTTAAATCCAAAAAAGCTTGCAACTCCACCGATGGCTGTCACCAGTATCACTGCAAGAATCCTGGCAAATATGGCTTTGGCACCTAATTTACTTTTCTTCTTCTCTGCCATGTTCCTGCTCCTTCCGTTTCTAAACTTTGTTTAGTATAACAAATTATTCGATTTATTTCAACAATCCTCTATGTTATAATTCTGTATAATCGCCTTAATATTTTCTTAATCTGCAACATTTCTCATCGTTGATCAGATCGATCATATCAAGTGCTAAGAAATTTTATAAGATTTACGAGGTATTTTCTATGAAAACAGTACTCATAACTGGCAGTTCCAGAGGAATCGGACGTGAAACTGCCATATATTTTGCACAACAAGGATGGAACGTGATCATCCATGGCTTCCGCCATCCTGAAAAACTAGAATCCCTAAAAAATGAAATTCTTGAAGAGAACGTGTCTTGCTTATCTTTTTGTGGAGATATCAGTGATCCTTCTTTTGTAGACGAAATGATCAAACAGTCCCTCCTTACTTTTTCTAAGATCGACTGTCTTGTAAATAATGCCGGAATCTCTCTGGTGGGATTATTTACAGATGCAACGGTAGATGATTGGAATCTGATGATCAACACAAATTTAACTTCTGTTTTTACAACCTGTAAGAATATCGTTCCCCGTATGCTTCATCACCATGAGGGAAAGATCATCAATATTTCTTCCATCTGGGGAGATGCCGGCGCTTCCTGTGAGGTTTTATATTCTACAACAAAAGGTGGTATCAATGCTTTTACAAAGGCTCTGGCAAAAGAGGTTGCTGCAAGCAATATTCAGGTAAATGCGATCGCTTTTGGGATGATCGATACGGAGATGAATGCGGAGTTTGATGAAGAAGATCTTGCCTTGATCAAAGAAGAAATCCCTGCGGACTATATTGCCAGTCCAAAAGAAGCGGCACAGATGGTTTATCATGTGGCAACGTCCCCTGCTTATATGACAGGACAGGTTATTACATTCTCTGGGGGATGGTATTAAATTTTAATTTGCTGGTTTGATGACGGAAATTATTGGTGGAATATTATAAAAAGGGTTATCTGTCTGCAACGTGCTCTCGCTCGACTCACACGCAGCTGTACTAAGCTCCTGAATGGTCTAACGACCATCCACTCACTAAGTGCAGGCGTGTTCCTACGGTCTCAGACAGATAACCCTTTTTATAATATTCAAATAATTTACGTAATCGAAACCACTACCGAATGTGTATGGAGAATGATCTTGGATGTAAATTAGTTTTTTCAAGACAGAAGATAAGTGTTTATTATACTCCTAAACATCCCAACAAATCGGTGTTCGTAAGTTTCTTTCATCTTCTGTCAACAAATACAAAAATTATCAACAAATCACAATTTTATCTTGGTGTTAATTCTACATACATATCTTTGTACTGTCTTGCACTTGTCTCCCATGATACATCTTTATTCATATCACGGATCACCATATCATCCCAGCTTGCTCTATTCTCAAAGTAGCATGTCTTTGCTCTATTGATCGTATCATACAGAAGTCCGCTTTCATATCGATCAAATGTAAAGCCGTTACCTGTATTATCAAACATGTTATATGGCCAAACAGTATCTCTAAGTCCTCCTGTCTCTCTGACAATTGGAATCGCACCATATCTCATAGCAATCAATTGTGTTAGTCCGCATGGCTCGAATCTTGATGGAACTAAAAGTGCATCACATCCAGAATAGATATTGTGGGCAACATTTTCATCGTAAGCAATATAGGCACAAAAACTTCCTTTATATTGATTCTCGTAAGAACGGAAAGCTTCTTCATACCAGGAATCACCTGTACCAAGAACAACTACCTGTGTATTTCCATCCATAACGCCTGGAATTACGTCATTGACCAGATCAAGTCCTTTTTGGTTCGTAAGACGAGAAATCAATCCGATCACCATCTTGTGTTCGTCGACCTCTAATCCTAAAGATTCCTGTAGTGCTTTCTTATTCTTCTTTTTATTTTCGATTGCTGTCTTTGCATCATAATTTGCTTTTAACAACTTGTCTGTAGATGGATTCCAGATGTTGATATCAATACCATTTACAATTCCTCTGATCTTATTCTGGTGATATCTTAAGTGCTCTGCAAGTCCTTCTCCATATTCTTCTGTCTGAATCTCTCCAGCGTATGTGTTACTTACCGTTGTAAGTCTATTACAATAAGTGATTCCACCTTTTAACATATTCGCATCCAGCCAGTTCTGAGTCAGGCAGTCTTTGTTGAATACATAATCCGGAAGTCCTGACCAGTATTGGATCATTTTTCTGTCGTAGATACCTTGGAATTTTAGGTTATGTATCGTAAGTACTGCACTTGCACGTCCTACATTTGTATCTGCAAAACATGTTCTTAGATAAAGTGGTACCAACGCTGCCTGCCAGTCGTGGCAGTGTACTACATCAGGAACCCAGTCCAGATAATTCAGTGCCGCCAATGCTGCCTTGGAAAAATAACAGAACTTTGGAATATCATCAATCAGATTTGTATACGGATTACCCCAAGAGAAAAATTCCTCATTGTCGATAAAATCATAAATTACACCATCTTCCTGATACTCCATAATACCTACATAGTATTGTCTTCCATCAGAACAAAGATCCATATAGAAAGAGCCTTTGTATTCCATCTTTTCTTGGTATTCCCAAGGAATGCATTTATACCTTGGAAGGATTACTTTCACATCTACATTTAATTTAGCAAGACTCTTTGGAAGTGCAGACATTACATCTCCAAGTCCTCCGGTCTTGGCAAATGGGTAACATTCAGAACCTATAAAAGCAACACTTCTTCGTGGTCCCAAATCAACCGGTGCAGCCGGAATGTTTTCCGTAACAACAGGCTCTTGTGTAACAGGAATATTCTCTGCTGTAACAGACTCCGCAGCAATCTCAGCTTTTTTTGCTGTTGTTTTCTTTGTGGTTGCTGTTGTCTTAGCAGTTGTTTTTTTCGCTGTACCGGTTGTCTTTGCGGTTGTTTTCTTTGCTGTCTCAGTTGCTTTTTTAGGTGCTAAAGCTTCTTCGTTTGTCACCTTTACTTCTGTTAAGTTATCTTTAACTCCCGAATTAGTTGCACTTTTTTTATTATCCATACCTATCTCCAATCTATAAAATAATATTATTCCTATATACTATTCTAACAATAAAGCAATTTTAGTTCAACAAAAACCTTTTTTCCACAGAAATACTGTCTGTTAATATCATAATTTTCTGATTCCATACTATCATCCCCCATTTTTATAAATTAACCTTGAAGACCGTTTGTCTGTCTAATCATATCTTCCACAACAATGTCATAGATTTCACCAACTGAATTACAGTATTCAAGTATTTTCCAAGGCTCATTAGTATGAAAATGTATTTTAACCAATTCTTCGTCTCCTGCGGCTATCAGACTGTTTCCTTCAAAATGTTCCGTTATATAGTCGGCAATTTCATCTTCATCCAAATCCTTGTCTCTCCTGTCAATTAATAACTGTGTGTCATACCTGTATGCAAACTGGTCATCCTCTGCATCTATTGAATTAATTCCCATTTTTAAAACCTCCATAGTTTTTGAATTATATTTTATCTGTTTTTTCCAATTTCAGTAATTGTATTTTTTTATCAAGACCTCCTGCATAGCCCGTTAAACTGCCATTTGTGCCCACTACTCTGTGACATGGAATAATTATCGAAATCGAATTATGTCCAACCGCACCGCCTACAGCCTGTGCTGACATTTTCGCAATGCCTTTTTCCTTAGCTATTACATTGGCAATCTCACCGTAAGTCATTGTTTTACCGTAAGGAATAGTAAGCATAATCTCTGCTACCGATTTTCTAAACGGCGTACCTGTAATTAAAATCTTTGGTGTAAAATCAGGTTCTTTTCCACTAAAATAAATATCAAGCCACCTTGATGTATCATCAAATATATCAAGGCCTTTTTCTGTACATTCTTCCTTGATAGAATCAGCAAAATATTTTTGCCCTTCAAACCACAAGCCTATCAATGCAGTTCCTTCACTTGCCATTGTTATCCTGCCGATAGGTGAATTGTAATAATTTGTATAAATCATAAATTTATATTTTTTTCTTATTCAAAAATAAATATAACAGTCATCTAAAAGTCAAATATTATTAAAATGTAAATAATTCCTACATACATAAGACCTGCCGGAATTAAATCTATTCATCCGGCAGGTCTTTTATCTTGATTCATCCTTTAGGAATCTGTCCGTCAACATACAGAATGTGATTTACTAACCACTCCGTCAGATATTCCAGAATATCCATTATCTGTTTGTCCTGGTCTTCTGTCTCACTTTTATGCGAATCAATAAATTCATCTAATTTAGATATAAATTCCTGATGCTGGATTTTCTGTGTGAAAAGTTTTTTATAGTTTATGGATTCCATGTAGTTTTCTTCATCCGTAAAATGCTTTTCCGTGTAATCACGCAGCTTTATGAGAATTGCCTCGATTTTATCATATTTATCCGGTGTAAATTCATCATTAAGCAGTTCATAAGCTTCATCCGCATATTTAAAAAGCTGCTTATGCTCCTCATCAATCATTTCAATTCCTATGTAATACTCCGGTTTCATTTCGTACATATCAAAAACCTCCTTGCGACATTACCTTAATTCGTGTATTCCAAGGTAATCATCCACTTTATCTGTCACTCTAAGAATAGCACAATCCTTGTTAAAAATCCACCTATGCTTTAGATTTCAAAAACGTTTCCAAATCATTTATATTTTTCTCATTCTGTTGGCGAAGCTCCGGTACCAATATCTTTACGGTTTTAAATTTCAGCTTAATCTTTTTTCTTTCCTTTGAAAATACAATGAATACCGATAAATTACCAAATATGCTTCTTTTTAATTTGATTTTCTTTTCATTCATAAGGTAAAAATAGAAATCATTTTCTCCCTTAATATCCCTGTTATGACAGAGTATTCTGTCTCCGTCTGTTATTGCTAAATATCCGGGAAATGAACCACTGTTCAAAAATAATCCAGCATTGGAATATACCACTGCAACAGCAACTATTACATTTTCTCCCGGCATTAAATACCGTGAATACCATTTTTTCATACTCTCATCATCGAATTTTTCATATGCAGCCATAATAATGTTCCTTTCATACGACTTTACTATATTGAATCACAAAATTTGTTCATTGACAATTCAATTTCCATAAAAACGTTTATATAAAAATTTTGATTCCTTTTTTGTGTAAACCGAATATCATAGAGTGCCATTATCTATGCAATTCACGCCAGCTATCAAAAATATATTCTTAATATCAAATCCTCACTTTTTCTTTTATCTGTACATTAATATTTCTTCGATATTTAAAGCAATGTTAATATTGCCGGACAATAATATGTTGTATTTCTAACTTTTTCATCTTTCTTCAAAATTCCTTTATCAACAAATTCATCTAACATATTATATAAAGTGCCTTTGCTACCTGGTAAAATTTCTTGAACCTGTTTTGCTTTAAACATGGGTTTCTTAAAAATCTCATCCAAAAGCATAATTGCATATTTAGAACTCATATCAGACACACATATTTCTTTGAAATGGTTGTATATATCCAACATTGTCTTTGCCTTCATATTATTTATCTCAGCTTGTTCAATAACACCCTCCAAAAAATACTTAATCCATGTACCATAATCATTATCCCTGGAAACAGCTGCAAGTTTTTGAAGATATAGATTTCTATCCTTCTCAAAATAAGCACTCATATAAAATGTTGGAACCGGCAACATATCTCGATAGTACAAAAACAATGGAATTAACAGTCTTCCAATCCTACCATTTCCATCTTTGAATGGATGAATCATTTCAAATTGACAATGCAATAACGCAGCCTGCACCAGCAAGTCAACTTCCTCATAATGAATATAGTTTTCTAAATTTGCCATATAGTCCAGTGTCAATTCTGGAGGAAGTGGTGTAAAAGTAATCTCATTTGAATTTCCAATACAATTTTGTTCAGATTTGAATTCACCGGGACTTTTAGTCTTTCCCCTTACATTATCCAATAAAATCTTATGCATATCCTTAATTAAACGTACGCTTAACGGAAGTTTATGTCTTACCTCCTCCGTATCATCTGACATTGTAGACATCTTATCTAATGCATAAAATAAAGCACTTCTATAATTCATTACTTCCTGCATTTCATCTTTGGATACGTGAACTTCATTTCCAGCGTCATAGTTAATAAAATCTTCAATTGTAGCATGTGTTCCCTCAAGTTTTGATGACAGGACCGCTTCTTGGGACATTAAAGGTGCGATAAGTAACATAGGATTAATTGTATTTAACAAAAATCCTCTATATGCACCCATTGCATTATTCGCCTTAGATATAAGCTTTATTATTTCACAATCATATAAAACTTCAGAAAGCTCAACAGGCAATTTTTCAGGTATATGTGGTTTCGGCACTATTTTATAAATCTCCTCAAAATTCATTATGCATTTCACTCCTTTTCTTTAGTGCATTTTTTGTATTAATCCACAGCACTTGTTAGTATAAGGAAAACATCATTTTTATACTAACAATAATATAGTTCATTTTCTTTCCTTTTTTTGAACTATATCATTCTTTAGTTCAAAAATTCATTTATTTTTGTACCAATTATATTATATAGTTAAAAAAATTACAATTTATTGAACTAAAAAATTTGTTCATTGACAAATCAATTTTCATAAAAACGTTTATATAAAAATTTTGATTATGTATATTCTAAGATACCTCCATTACCAAACTCTTTTCGTTTGATACTGAAAGAATACTTTTGTATTTATCTTCAATCCCATAGCTGTTGCTAATATAACGTTTCAATTCCTTTTTTGTGTAATGAGGAATAATAATCCCGTCAAACAACCCTAAACCGGAAAAATCTGTCATACCAACGTTATTTTTATCAAAGTCTTTTATCTCCTCAACACTCACACCTGCAATAGCTGCGCCTGCACTGCAACCGATATATATTTTGTTTCCCGTCTTAAATCCTTCTTTGATTATGCTATCCAACCCTCTTTCTCTTAATATGGATAGCTTCTCAAACGTGTTGCCTTCTCCGCAATAATAGATATCACATTCCAAAACTTCCTTATTACTCATTTAAGCTTTTGTCCCTCTTTGGTTGTAAGCCCATACGAAGTAAATATCAATTTATTTTTCATACACAATCACCCTCCCTTTCTGTTAAGATAATATCTTATTTTTCCATATCCGGGACATTCGCCGTATTTTAAATAATCACTATAAAATGAAGCGTTATAAATCTCAATCAGCAATTCTGCATCTTTTAAGGTTGCATGTCTATATTCGATTGTCACAGACTATCACCTCCAGTTCACTTTGCCCGATACTACTTCAAAATGATATTTCACAATTCCCAAATCAAGCTTTGTGTATAATCCCTTCCCGCAAGTTATTTTTATACTATTATCAGGCAATAGTTCAAAATAAAATTTCTGCCGGTTCATTGCTGTCGGTGCAAGAAGTGTTGCTTCCATCCCGGACAAAAACCATTCCGGCATATCTTTTTTATAGTTACAAACCTCACTTAACTTTTTACTTTTATGGGCTGCTCCAGCTGTTTTACCATAACCGAGAGAAATCAGGCATACCATTTTTTCTCCTTTGTCAATTTGTGCTTTACTCTTTCCGTGTGTCATAGCAACCCAACAGGTATTAAGTCCAAGCTCCTGTGCTTTCAAAACAATCTGTTCGCCGTAGTATCCAAGAGATTCATCTGATTTTGATTTTTCCCCGACAAGTGCAATGTAATTATTCACTCCATCAAATTTTCCGTAATGTGCCATCATTGAGTTAAAACATTTCGGCTCATCATAAATTATTTGAATATGCAGTCCCGCTTTTTGATTAATCTTAGCAATGAGAGCATTTAAAACTTCTCTCTTTTCTTTTTCAATTTTCTTATCCGTATATTGCCTTACACTGTGTCTTTCTTTCATAAGTTCAATTATTTCCATTATTGATTACCTCGCATAATAATCTTTCAATATTGTTCAAAAAAACACCCGCAGTAATTTTGCTGCGAGTACTCTCAATACTAAAGCTTCCTGATTAATCTTACAAGTTCCGTTTTCTCTGTAATTTCTGACAAACAATCAGACTTGTTAAAATAGCTTGCTGCAATCATATAAAGTGCATATTCAAATGCTGTTTGACTGTTAGTGAAATTCATTTTTACCATATCGTGTTCTCCTTTTCATTAAGAAGCGGTTCAATAGTTGTTATAAAATCACTATACCAGTTTTTTTTATCATAAGATATAAACCAATAGTCTTGTTTTTGAATCCTGTGTAGCTTCTGCCATGCTGTCAAACATGAATAATGCTGACATAAAATATCTTCTCATCCCCCAGACGAATACACAAATGCTTTTCATAAATTCTTCGTCATGATTTCCCCTCACAAATATTACATTTGAGGGTGCATTCATAATCCATTCCATCATTTCAAGTCGTATGGTTCCATAGTTTCTGCATTTCGATATTCATGTTTCTCATAATATCCTATCAGTTCACCATCATCTCTGAGTGCCACCATATAAACATCTTTATTCTGTTTCTCATTGTGAAACGTATATACAATATTATGGCTTTCATCTGCCGCAAACCATTCCACTACCTGCTGTATTTTATCTCTTGATTCCGGATTGTGGCAGTCTAAAACGCTTCTTCCAATAAGTTTGTCGCCGCCTCGCTTCGCATAACTGCTAACTGCTGCCGGATTCATATAAATAATCTCATGCTTAAGATTGCATATAACAATTGATGACCTGTCCTGATCAACAATACTCTTATAAAAACCGATCATCCTTTTTTTATGTATTTTTATCTTCTTATTTTTCACCATTTTCTACCTTCCTTAAAATATCACGCCTTCAGCCCCTGTTCCAGACTTCATATCCCTGCCTCCTGGCAGAATCATACACAGGCTGCATGTTTTTCTCAAGAATATTAATAAATTCTTCTTCACTGTTTCCCTTGCGATAAAGTTCCTGCCCTGCCCAGAGGGAATGCAAATTATCCCTATAGCAAGACTCATACAATTTTCTGATGCCTTCCTTTTCATGAATCAGCTGATACATAATAAACTGATTTTTTGCAAATCGGATAAAGAACGGGGACCATTTCGGAAGCCTGTTGCTCTTGGAGGAATTTAATGATGAATCCATCGGCATCAGATTCCACAACTCATCATTCATTACAAATGACCACGGAATAAAATGGTCTACATCATATTTTTTCAAAACAACCGGCTCACCTGTAAATACATCCTTAATTTCCCGAACATCCAGAATACCTTCCCAGAGTTTCCGGACATTATTCAACTTACGCATCTTTTCATCCATTGGAGCCAGTTTATAAATCAATCCCGGAACTTCAGGGTTATTATTCTGAAGCCATTTCACCTTTTCATACTGTATCCATCCCAAAATCGATACCATCTGGTCCTGAATCATTTCTACCCAGGCGTCCTGAAAATAAACCTTCTTCTTAAGCTTGCTTTCCTCGCCGAGTATGTAAGGCAAAAGTACAGTATGCCTATTGATTCGTTCTATATATGCAGTCATTCTGCGGACACTTCCCCAGTCTGCTGCCTCATTGCTTTTATTAAAAAAGCCTGCCAGAGCCCGGTATGGGACCATGTTAGTAAGCTGTTCTTTATAAGTCTTTAACTCAGAATTATGCTCCGCAATTGCATTCTTTATTTCTACCTTAGACGCATTCGCCGGTAAATCTGAAAGTCCGGTAAGAAGCAATACTGCTCTTTCCAAGCCATCTCTTACCTGTCCGTCCAACTGCATTCCACTTAAATGGATATGGAATTCTCTTACCGAATACCATGCATTACAAATCATCTCATCTATAATTGCATCAAAGGTTGTTTCCCTTATGTCCTCAGATATCAGCTGCACAATTGCTTCCAGCCAATAAAACTTATAGCAGTAAGAGGGATCTTTCATCATCATAGAAAATGACTCGATATCCAGTGTATTATAATATTTTCCATCAATGATTAATGAATATCCTTTTTTCGTAAAATCAGATTCAGCCATTTCTCCTCATCCCTTCCCGGTCTTACATCACCTGTAATCCAATAGTCCTCTATCTGCAGTTCCGGAATCCCGTGCAGATATTTTTCAAAATCTCCAATTGTAAAATCTGTAAAATACCTGCCGTTTCGTTCACCTTCAAAACTACCATGCTTGAAAGATGTGTAAACTACTCTATTATCCTTTAATGCTGCTGCCATCTTTTTTAATACGCCGGTTAATGCAGGCTTTGAAAGATGTAATATGGATGAACATGCCCAGATGCCATCATATTTATCCACATCGTGTAACTCTTCAAAAAGCATTTGTTTAACCTTGACTCCAGTATAATCACAGGCTATTTTGCAAAGTTCTTCTGAACCGTCTATAGCATCCACCTGAAAGCCTTTCTCAAGGAAATACTTTGTATCACGTCCGGAACCACATCCAAAATCTAAAATATATGCACCTGCCGGCAGATTTATCAAAAATCTATCCTGTGTCTGTTTAAAATCCACAGCAAAAGTTTCTTGAACAAACTGATTTGCATTTTGATTGTAATACTTTAATGTATTGTCCATAGATTTCTCCTTCTCATACATCCGGCTTTTTATGTTCATTAGTCATGCATATGTAAAGATAATGCTGTAGTTTTTCATCTTTCCTACATTCTTCTTTAGCTGTTCTGCCTTTAATTGTAGTATACCATATGTCGCAATATTGTGACAGTTATTATAAATAATCCTTCAAACACGTCAAAAAGAAATCAGCTGCAGCAACATTCTGTGTCATTTTATACATATTCCAAGCAACAAGGCTATGTACATCTATGACGATTTTTAGTATTCTTTTCTTATGAGTTATCTACTTTAAAAATACAGAGCAAAGCTTGTTAATCAATTGCAGGAGAAAAATTAAATGAATAGCATCATCGTATTATTGGGCGAAATCTTACCGCACAGCATATAGCACAAAACCACAGCAGAATAAATGATTTTGAAGATTATAAGTTCATAGTTATTTCAATAAATATTGGGAGGGATAAACGGATGACCTATACATATCACTATCAATCGCCTTTGGGCGGTATCACGCTTTCAAGCAACGGAATAGAACTGACAGGGCTTTGGTTTGACGGACAAAAATATTTTGGAAATACGCTCCCGAAAGAATATGAAGAAAAAACCTTGCCGGTATTTGAACAGTCCGTCTGCTGGTTAGATATTTATTTCAGCGGCAAAGCACCTGATTTTACGCCTCCGCTGTGTATGCAAGCAACGCCTTTTCGTAAAGCCATACGGGAAATTATGATGGCAATTCCCTTTGGAAAGACAATGACCTACGGCGAAATTGCGGATAAGATTGCAAAACAAAAAGGCATTTCTAAAATGTCCGCACAGGCTGTCGGCAGTGCAGTAGGGCATAATTCCATTTCACTCATTATTCCTTGTCATCGTGTTGTCGGTACAAACGGCAATCTGACAGGTTATGCAGGCGGTATTGATAAAAAGATACAGCTTCTCAATTTGGAAAGAGCAGATATGACCTCATTTTTTGTGCCAAAGAAGCATTGTGTAATATGAAAGATGAATTAAAGGGCGGTCATTTAACTGTTTTCCCAATCCTTCCACTCAAGCACCTCATTAAATGCATTGATTATGATACCTTTTAATTCTCGTAGATTATCCGTTTTTGAATTTATATTTTCCTTTTCCGTATCCGGATACCGGTTCAATAATATCCGCCTGCACTAAATTTGAAAGAAGTTTTGACGCACTCGAATTTTTTAAACCCAGCAATTCAGTAATTGCACTTCTGCCAAATACTTCATCATATCCAAATTTTTCAAACATTCTACGGATATGAGCTGCGGTTTTAATAGAGAAATCTTTCCATTTTTCCGAAAGTGCACTTTCAATGTCTGCTTTTTTATCTTGAATGTCTACTTTTCCACTTCCAATGTCTACTTTTTTCTCGTTCAAAAGTCCACTTATATGCAAATCTCTGTTATGAAGCTCGTTTTTCTCGTTCAAAAGTAGATTTCTAAGGAACACTTCAAGATATCCTGTTGTTTCGTGAATATCTTTTTGCAAATTGGTATAATTGGCACGAACAAGTGCATTTCTAAAATACCACGCATTTTCTGCAAAAATATCATTGGTTGCAGAAAAGCCAAGTGTTCTGAGATATTTTATAAAAAATACTGCTGTTGTCCTTGTATTGCCTTCTCCAAAAATATGAATTTGCCAAAGTCTTGAAACAAAGACTGCCAAATGGTGGATAATCTCATCCATCGAAAGACCTTTATAACTAAAATCTTTTTCCTGTGAAAAATCATACTCAAGCGTAGCTCTAAGTTCGGAAGCGCTGCCATACATCACAGTTGCACCGTCAAGCACCCATTCTTTTTTCGTTATATTGTAATCTCTGATTTTTCCGGCGTGCTTATATATACCCTGAAAGAGTTTACGATGAATAGAAATATACTCATTCGGAGAAAATGAAAATGCTGTTTCGGAAAGTATCTCTGCGATACGGAAAGAAACCTTATCTGCCTCTTCTGTGCGTTCATCATCCGACAAATGCGCAGGACGTTCCTCATAATAACTGTCGATAAGGCTCTGTGCTTCCTTCATTGTAATTTTACCTTCAATATTTTGAATGGCAGTATCTATCAAATATTTTGATGGTTTGAGTCCATCCACAGCCTGAAGTCCGATTGCAGTACTCCAAGCATAACCTTTTCCTGACTTATCAGGCTCAGATTCTCTCAAATATTCCTTAAATGGGTCTTTTTCCATTTTCGCTACCTCACTTCGCAAAATTCTTGGTTTTGTAACAATCTATTTAATACAATCTTTTATCAAAACATATCAAAATCTTTTCTAAATAGTTCTTATCATTTTTACTAACATCTCCAGATTGGTCTTTTTGCATTTTTCAGCTTCTTCAAGTGCAGCTTTCAATAATTCAGGATTATTATATACCCTATCCCTCGGAGTTGTATATGATTCTTCGATACACTGCTTTATAAATTCTCTTTCGTTCTCTTTCTCTTTTTGCAGGCATTCCATAAAATCATCATGATTATTTGTAAGTATTAAAACTAATGAATCGTCAATAAATTTATCACACATTCTAAGAACATTTATTGTATATTTCTTCGCATACTTCACATAAGATGTTAAGTCTGTCACCTCAGCAAACACTGGAAGAACTAATTCCTTTGTTATTTCAGCAGACTTCTCTACTACCTCAACCATGTTTTGTTCATTGTACTCAAACCCCATTCCATATTCATAGGTCGGTGAGAACATTTGAAGTTGAAGTCCGGTATAATCAAACGCCCATTTAAAGAGTTTGTCCTCGGTGCAGCCATGTGTCCAATCAGCACATTTAGAAAAATATACCGACATAATACCTGCAGTAATGGTAAACCCTTTATTGCCTTTGAGCCATGCCGGAACCTTTTTTAATCCAATAAAATAGATCAGCTCCTGATTTACCACCTTCACAAATCTTTGCAATTTAGAGCACCATTGATATCCTTGTTCTGTTAGAAATTTACAATATATATCCTGAAAAGCTTTGTTAAGCGTCATAAATGTTCCCTTCAATTATCCAAAAATCAATTTATATGCAAGTGCTATGCTTACATAAGAATCTGCTTTTTGCCCAGTTTTATCATTTAGCCAGTACCTCATATGCTTCTTTGTTCTGCTCTGTGAGCTGATTTGAAATATTTAGTACATCTTCATCAGATGCAGTAAAATCCTTATCTGCTTTGCTAAAGTCTATAACAAGATATCTTGGTACATTATTCTTCAAAATCACTGCTGAACCGCATTCGTCCACTAATCTTGCTACTTTAGAAAAATTCTGGTTAGCGTCTGAAATAGACACCATTGTTTTTGTATCTATAGTCATATGATCACCTCCGTGATTTATTTACTATAGTATATACAAATTTTAGGATAAATACAACCTATTATTCACATTATATCTTTCCATCATAAACAGGAAAACCTCTGCATTTGTCTTCATAAGTTTTGTGCCCTGCAGCTACTTTTGATACTACGAAAAGTTCCTCTCTTTGCACGCCACCGGTGCGAATTCCTTCACCAACACCTCTCTTCTAACTCTGCAAAGAATGTGGTAGTTCCGTCACTATTAAAAGAGATGCCAAATTTTGTAATTTTTGTATCAGTATCTGCATTGCCGTTAGTCTTACCGAATACTCTTTCAAATCTGAACTGGGCATTGATTTCATCTGACATACGCAAGGCTCCCTCAATGCTATGCATTTTTTCTGCATAATACTTCGAATCTGATTATTTACACCTTCAAATCAACCTTGTTCTTTTTTATAACTTCTTTATGCTTTTTCATCGAGAATACTTCTTTTTTCTTCCTTTGTATCCTTTGCTTTTTCCAACTGCTTCTGTAGGATTTCTTCGGCTTTTTCACTCATATTCTGGAGAAAGGATTTTACTTTTGAATCTTTATGTCCTATTGCCCATGAACTAATATTTCCATCTTTATCTATAGCCCATCCCTGTTCAACTCTCCATCCAATATCTGCTTGTTGCTTTGCAAACTGCTCATCTATTTTTTTCATGTTACCAATTTCTTTTATGTACTCATCTTCTAAGTCTGAATCATTTACCATTTTTGTTAAAAACTGAGGAGAAATCGCTACATTCGTGGTAGTTGATTTACCATATTTCATCCCCGGACTATAATTTGCTGATACAAAACTATAATTGTCAAATTTTTTAGAAAGATAGGAAAGTTCATCCGCTGCAGTTTTTCGGGTTGTCCCTGTCTTTACATCTTCTGTTTGTTCCACAACCTGCTTTTCTGTGGTTTCCTTAGCATTATTTTTCCGTATATTACCGGTATAAGCATTTGTGTAAATATTAGAGTAATTGTTTACACCTGTAACTGCCATACTAACATCTCCTTTCGTATTACAAAGCTTTCATTACCTTTTATTAGCATAATAATCCCAAATACCATTAAGCATTTTCCGATTACCATCTGATACATTCAGATTTAGCCTTAAATCTTTCCAATCACCCAAATACTGCTGCGATAATTTCTGGTTATCCGACTGGATGGCGGATAAAAATGCCTGATATGCCGAATTTTTGATAACCCCCTTTTCTTTAGATTTTGCAGTATTTTCCTGGTTCTCACCTATGTTCTGTTCATTTGCTGTCTGTTCACTTCCTTTATGGTAAACTACCGATGGTGTAAAATCCTGTAATTCTGACCAGATTTCTGTGGAAGTTGCCATAAAATTACTGTGGTTTTCATATGCCTGATTCAGCATATCCAGTTCTTTTTCTTTGGTTAATTCCTCAATTTTGCCCGATTCTGTCACATAATACTCCAGCTCATAATCTTGTTCCGCATATTTTTCTTCAATGCTGTTTTTCATTTTGTTATATGCTGTCGCCATTCTGTTTACATGATGTTCAAAGGAATCGGACTTTACACTCTCTGTATCTTCTTTGACAAATATATCCGTCACTTCCCTCTCAAAACGGTTCTGATAATCCATAGAGCTGACAGAAGATAAATACCTAAATCTCTCCTGCCCCGTTTTAGAAATAGATACTGTATCTGTATACTGTGTCATTTTCTTTTCTAAATCTGCTGGAAAATTTTGCTTCGTATTTTTCCTGCTGTTATGTTCGATTGCAGAATATGTAATATTTGTATTATTGTAAATCTTCATAGCTGTTTCCTTCCCAGATAAATACCATTAGACTCTAATATCAATCGGCACATACCTTTTAATTGTCTCTGTTTGTACCATTTCTGCTGCCTCTAAACTATCTGTAACAAGCTGCTCCTGCAAAACCTCGTCTGGAAGTTCTTCCATATTCTCCACAGTTTTTTCCGTCATCTGCTCTGTCATTTCTTCGGTTGTCTCCGAAAGTTCGTCCATGATTTCAGACATCATGCCCTTGTTTTCCTCTGTTCCAAGAGCTTCATCCACCATTTCTTCCTTTCGTTCTTCTTCTGTTTTAGGCTTATTCCTCTCAGCAGCTTCCGCAATCTTTTCGCCATGTTCTTCTGCCTCGTCCATGACATGAAACATCTGCGAATTATTATACTCCTGATTTGCTGCCGCAATTTCATTCTCATAATTATGAAACATTTCCAGCTTTTCAGATATTTCTTCCAAAGTGTCAGCCTTTCGGTTTTTCAGATTTTCTTTTTGTGCTTCAAAAAAAGCCACCTTATTATCCCGTTCCTGCTGTCGCTGCAATTTTTCCTGTGTACTTTTCAACATATTAGAACTATTAAATCTATTTATCAATAAACCTCCACCGGATAAATTGACTGTAAAACTCATCTGGTTCCTCCTTCCCGACAAATTAATACAAAAGATTTTTCTTCTTGTCATTTAGGCTTAACATACTATACTTCCTTATCAATCTTACTTGACGTTAGAGAAGAATCTTTTTTCGAATATGTACCATTGTTTGTATAAGTCGCACTTGCCCGGTTCGCAGCATTTAATATACCAGCTGCTTTCTGGGCTGTTTTGCCTGCAAAGGAATTGTAACCTGTAAA
>OGOW01000909.1_pt1 | contig 30221 bp, 34 predicted proteins | sample 1552781 | NCBI WGS metagenome assembly OGOW01 (sample SAMEA2580145, study PRJEB22360) | human gut metagenome | biome: human gut; feature: human-associated habitat; material: faeces | place: Denmark | collected 2008/2010
AAAAGTGAACGGATATCCCCGTTTTGGGTGGGTGGATATCCTCCGTTTTCAGCACCCAAGCCTTACAAATTTCCTCGCAAAAACTTGCCATTCCATCCACAAAACGACATATTTAGACAAGGAGCTCGAAGACATCATCATCTTATTCTATCCCATACGACACCACCCCAACCAATCACACATATTGTTGAATACTTTCTTGCCTTGTACCATAAATTTGAACATCTTAAAATCACAGTGCAAAGGTGCGAAGCTTTTTCTAGGCGCACAATACGGCTTCACCGAATACTTACCTTGCGTATTGACACAAAGTTTTAATCCACAAATCTCTTAATACAGTCTCTTGTTTTTTCAGGAAGATTTGCGAATCCTTGTTTTACGGTTATACCTTGCTCATCAATTGATTCTATGTAATCTTCCAATACTTCTATATCCTCAAAAGACATTCCATATCTCAACATCCAAATATACTTCGGATTATAAGTGCCAAATTTTATTAAATTAGCCATTTTTACGGCTCTTTCATCTTGGCAGCGCTCATTGTATTTGATAAATGCAGCATAGAAAATATCAACGAGATACAATCCGATCAGTTTGTCCAAATAATCATATGTATCGTAGGTGATAATGTCATAATCCACATCCTTGGCTTTAAGTCCCCTTACAAATAGAGGAATTGACTTAAATAATTTGTTATTTGGAAGCTCTTCATACTTCTGAGAAAATCTTGCTGGTAAATCATCTGTTGACTGGCCAAGTTTTTCTAATTTAGCACGTTCTTTTTCACAACTTACATAAGCATATCTGGAATGACATATTGTACTAAATGTACGTCCTTGTATTCTCCAAATCATAATATTGAAGGCGGTTGTGAGAATAGATTTCTCACCTTGTTGTAATGGACGTTCCAAATAATTCGAATATAATCGATGAAAAGCTTCAACGACAGCTTTTCTATCTTCCTTGGATAGATTAACATTGCCATTTTCATCTATATTATTGAAAAGCCTATCAAGTACACATTTAATAATATCATTAAGAGCTGTATCTGAAAGTTTTGCGATTTGGTTTTGCGTAAGATTAAATTGATCTGAGAATGTGTCGTGAAGAATGGCATCCTTAAAATCATTATCATCCTCATTCAACTCCCCTTCATCGTCTAACTGCGATTGTTCTTTCAGACAGCTGGGTTGTTTTAAGGCATCTCTAAACTTTGACACTTTTGAAGATGCTATAATAACAATACCATAGTCAATTCTTCGCTCTTGGCTTGAACGTCCAGCACGTCCAATGAGATTTTTAACAGCCAAATGCTTGCTGCTTTCCAATCGGTCTATATAGACTATATCAAACGGCATATTGATACCTTGTTCAAGTGTGGATGTTGCAAAACATATCCTACAAAAGTGTTTCCTTGTGAATTTTTCAACAAGCATTCTTGCTTTCAATGGAAGAGAACCATGATGAATGACAATACCCCGTTTCAACAAGTCAAGCATTTGCGAATAATAATTTTTGTAAGCAATTGTTTCTCCACCAGTAAAATCTCTTAGTTCTTTGATAATTTCAGCAAGTTCGGGAGCATCTGTTATTTCTTGGCATAAATCAATATACTTGCTGAATACATTAAGATAAGCATTGCTGATAATTGAATTCTTAGAAACATAGAATAAGACACTACCTTTTGCTTTAATACATTCTCCTATCGGGTCATAATCACAAGTAAGTTGGCTGCTACCAAAAGTTGCAACCTCACTTCCAAAATAATGAAAACTTCCATCAGGTCTCTCGCACATAAAAATCTGCCCTACATTTCTTTGATCATAAACTTGCGAGATTGATTGTTCCTTTGGCAAAGCATTCTTGGTGATTTGAGCTTCAGGATTAGAAACAAAGGGATGCGCAAAGATGATTTTCGAATCTGGCAATGCTCTATTGCAACGTCTTACGATTGCGTCGAAATACAAGCCTCTTCTTCCTTTTTCGTCCGTAAGTTGTGCTTCATCAAATAGAATTACATCGATTGTAAATAGCTCTTTTTGTCTGAACAAATCCTTGCATCGTTCTGGAGTAAGAACAAAGATATTCCTTCTGCATTTCGCCGTATTGATTTTATCAACATAGGTCAGGATGTTAATGGACTTATCTGGTATTTCTTCACACAACCTGAGATAATATTCATTGATTAAAGCTCTGGATGGTACAACAACCACAACATCATGTTCTGATTTTTCAATAATAGAGAACAACACATGAGATTTTCCCGTACTGGTAGGTGCAGAGAAACTGAATATTTTATTGCCCTCACTATTATTTAAAATACTTGTTTGAACAGGGGTGTATTTCTCTCCATAATGTTCCGCTATACATTCCAAAAACATTTTCTGTACGCATCCTTGCAATGACTCTGGATTGTTTATGCTTTTATAAAACAGTCCCATATACAGAATGATGTCATCAATATGCAGCTTTATCAAATTAGGATGGAAGATAGAAATATAAGACAATATCTCATAATCAGTTGCATCAACAGGCCCTATTTTATATATTTTCGCAAGAGTCTTTCCAAGCATGACTTCCGCAAAATCTCTATTCTGTAAATCTTTTATTTTCATAAGTCAACAGCAATTGCTATAAATTGGTGATATTGTGAAAGTTGAGCATAATTCTTATGTCCTGTAACTTTAGGAATGATTTCTTTATCATCAGACTTGTTTGTGGAAAATGCCGCAACATATCCTTTTATACCATTATTAGCATTATCCAATGGGGTTGGAGACGGCATAAAATCTCTTATCTCAAATAAATCTTTCATGTCCTTTTCATCTGCGATAAACTCGGGTATTTGATTGAGAGCGGAGTTATAAGCGTTCGCATTTGCTACATATTTAGCTTCTCCAAACATTAATAGTTTTCCATCTGGTGTTACTGTATGAAAATCAAAACCAGGATTACCATCGATTTTCTGTTTAAACAACTCGGCAATAGGCATGTTCCAATAACCATAATCTTCAACCAACGTTCTTCTTGATACTTCTGAAACCAATTTTTCTCCAGTATCACGATTAACAACTGGGTTAACCCCATTATCAAAATCTGATGCTATCTTTAGAATAGTTGGTTGTACCCTCGCAATTACAGATTTTGTAATCCATCCTCCTTGAGGAAAGAAATGATTTATCCAGCTATCATCAATTAAAGATTGATAAATGCTTCGTAATGTCACAGTCTTGTCCGTGACTTTTACCCTAAGAAACCAACCATTATTTGGTAAATTCTTTACGGTAACTACTGTAAAACCTCTTGGATTGCTCATAATGTAAGTAAGCAGTCAATTTAAGGCACATCCTCAAAAGTAGGCATTTTCAGCATCCACCTCCATTGACTGTAAGCCGTCACTTTAGGACCGTTAAGCCAAAAGGTGAGCAAACTTTTATTATCTTTCCCTAATTTCCGCAGCACTATGAGTTAGCATTTTTTATAAGTACTTGAGCAACAAAAAGTTGCTCAGGACTTTGTCATGTCAGATTTTTCACCTACCTTAGTGCTGCAAAAAGAAGTATAGCAAAATCTCCGAATGACATGGCAAATGTACAAATAAAATCCGAGAAACTCACTCCTTTTGGAGGAATTTTTCCAATCATGGAGCAATTTGATGCTCTTTTAGCTCAAACCATAGACTCCACATTGGGGATGAGATGCAAATGGTATGGCTATCAGTATAGCGAGATCCTGCGCTCTTTGATGTGCGTCTATCGGTTAGTGCTCAATTTAGGGCATAGCCCTTTGTATAGGCACTTTTGCAAGTACCTATACATTGAGTTGTTAAGTAGTATTCGGTGAACACCGTATTGCATGATCACAAATAAAGCAGTAACTTTGCACGGCGGCATTGTCATTGCCTTTTTTGAGACAAGCATAGGAGGTTTTGCCCTCCACCAGCTCATGCTAATTGGGAGTACACCTTGATTTGACTAAAATTTTAACTCATGTTTATCATCCCTCATCTTCCCAAAACTCAGGAAGAAGAGCATAAAGTTTATCCTTGGGCGTCGTCTTTATGTTCTCCTCACAAAAAGGACCAAAGCGTCCTACACTTCCTCTCCCGCAAACTTCACTTTGAATCCCAGTACCGTGGCAAATATCATTTCGATATCCTTCCAAAACGAGTAATGGCGATAGTAGTAGCAGTTCAGGCGCACTTTGTCTGGATAGATCACGTTGTCGTTGTATTCGGTCGCAATCTCTTGCATTGAGCGCTGATCCCCCTCTGCCTGTTTTTTTGCCACATATTCCGAAATCATTTCGTCCTCCAGCCGATACTTCAGCGTAGCAGGTCCAGTGATACCCGGACGTAGCTTCAGTACATCACGGTCATCACCCTCCAGCTTGTCAGCATACCCAGGCACGTCAGGGCGCGGACCGACAAACGACATGTTCCCGATCAGCACGTCCCACAAACCAGGCAACTCATCCAACTTGTAATGACGGAGTTTTGCACCAAAAGGCGTGATACGGCTATCTCCAGCCACAGAGACTGTAGAACCGCTATGCTTCACCGTCATGGAGCGGAACTTATGACAAGTGAAGAGCTTACCATCCTTGCCCACACGTTTCTGGCAGAAGAATGCAGGGCCACCCGGCATCTTCTTATGAATCAAGAAAGCGATAATGGGGAAAATCCACCAAATCAAAAGCAGTCCACAGAAGGATGCTATAATATCAAAGAGTCTTTTAAAAATCATCATGTTAATCCACGTCTTTATCAAATAAATACCCCCACACACGTCTTCCACAAAACATAAGCGGATTAGTGTCCGAGAACAAACGGTACTTCCAATTATTGCGCAACATATTCTTCACCAAGTCAATCCTCACTTGCATATCCGATCGGTTGCCGTTACCTTCATTTTTTCTATATAGCGTATCATCGAGCAAACGCCTGTCAGCATCATCATCCTTAGGACAATCAAAAGGAACACTTACGCCACATATTCTACAGGCCAACCGACTCATGGCATAACCAAACGCCAGCATGCCATATACCTCGCACACACGCTTCCATTCGTTCCAATCCACTTTGTCCCTATGCGCCTTCAGCACCATTGCCCAATCACAGATATGGCGAAGAATGATACCCTCGTTCAAGAAATGTTCCTGCGCATGAGCCAACACATAGACTACGTCAAAGAATGGAGAAGTAGCTTTCAGCTGCAAATCACCAATATAATCATTCCGTCCATTGTCAATCCATGACCGCAACTCACGTTCAAATCTCTTAGCCTTGCCACTCCCCTTGATGGGCAACAGGAACTGATGATTCTCCACCGTCAATCCCCTAAGCAATATCTTGGAATGTTTATAATAGCTACAATCCACTGTCAGCCCATTCTCCCTTGCGATCCTATTTCCCTCTTCATACTCACCTTTCAGATAGCAGTCCATATCCGTGCAAGGACGATGCTCGGGCATAGGATAAAGCCTGCTCAGCGAAAAACCTTTCAGCACATAAGTATCAACCCCGTGCTTGCCATATAGATCCGCCAAAGCCTTTGCAGCCTCCCATTGCCCATGATACGCCCGTTCCTGTTTCATCACAGACGCTATCCATAGCATTTTCAAAGGCTTAGGAATCTCAGCCTGACCGTCTTTCCGCTCTTCAAGTCTGTGCAATCCATCCAAACAAATAGACGACACACCCTGTTGAATCGCCATTTTCCACAGACATTCCCAATCAACAGCCAAAGGAACATGGCGAGCAACTCTTTCGCCTAATCCGAAAGAGATAAGATCAAAAAGAACCGTTTCAAGATTTTTCATTCTCTGCTATATTGCAAGCACATATCACTTTATAAACGGCAGTTTTACTATTCCTGCCAGCGAACCCCATCCATAAGACACATGAAGCACGATGAAACTGGTCAGTAAATAAAAGAAATTCAGTTTCTTACAGATAGCCAAATTCACACTCACACTACCCAAAGCCAGCAAATAAGTCACTAATGACAATGCACTTGCACACAGTGCTGGCCACCACACCAATCCCACCAACGTAGGCAAGATAAGTGACAACACAAATACCAAGGGAACAAAATGACGAACCGACAGGGAGCGCATCTCCTTTGTGTAATATACAGTCAAGATATTCCACTTGCCATTGCCAAAATTATTTTTAGCTAAAGCCTTATAGTTTTCGCGTGCCAAATATGTGCAGTATGTATCTGGCACTATCACTATTTTGCCACCACCACGGATAATGCGCTTGTTCAGCTCAATATCTTGATTGCGCACCAAACGCACATCGTACATGCCATACTTGTCAAACACATCACGCCTCCAACAACCGAAAGGAACTGTCTCTACCTCTTGCGCTCCCGTGATGCCTGTACGGAAGGTTGAATTACCCACGCCAAACTTATTACTCAATACTTCGCGTATAGCAAGTGTCTTAGGCGTCTTATTTAGTACATCAGTACGACACACAGCACCCACATTGTCAGCATCATACTTCGCCAACGCTGCCACCAAAGCCGAGAAATAGTTCTTCTCGTACGTGGCATGCGCATCAAGTCGCATAACCACATCTCCTTTGGCTTCCTTAATACCTAAATTCATTGCCCATGGAGCAATTCGATTAGGATTGTCTATCAGACGAATAAACGGATATTTGGCTGTGTATTCCGCAACGATTTCTCGTGTACGATCCTTACTCATACCATCTGCAAGGATTATCTCCAAATCATTCTTCGGATAATCTTGCTCTAATATACTATCTATGCACTTTGCTATATACTTTTCCTCGTTATATATTGGTACTATTACTGACAACATAACTATTTTTTGTTTATATTTTTTTCTAATTTAAGTCCGATCCTACAGATAGCGTAAGTATTCGGTGAACACCGTAATGCATGATCTCAAATAAAGCAGTAACTTTGCACGGCGGCATTGTCATTGCCTATTTTGAGACAAGCATAGGAGGTTTCACCCTCCACCAGCTCATGCTAATGGGGAGTACACCTTGATTTGACTAAAATTTTAATTCATGTTTATCATCCCTCGTCTTCCCAAAACTCAGGAAGAAGAGTATAAAGTTTATCCTTGGGCGTCGTCTTTATGTTTTTCAGCACATAAGAGAGCCAACGCTCCGGATTTTTACCCAGTACCTTGCATGCTCCATACAAGGAGTACATCATGGCAGCACGCCTGCAGGCATCCAAGTCTCGACAGAACAAGTAAGACTTCTTGTCCATCACCATGTCGCGGATGAGCCTTTCTGTGTCATTGTTGTCCAGAGGCATCTCAGGGATGTCTATGTAGTTGGTCAACTCTATATAGTTGCGCAACATATAATTCAACGCCTTATAGAAATTGGTGTCTTTTGGCTACCAAGATGTTTCTTGACAGCCTTACGCCTACGATAGTCCCCACAGGAGCCACGACACTCTTGGTATCGTTTCTTCTCTTCGCCCGTGAATTCCACAGAAGCCAGCACATCATCGTAAATGGCCTCCCGCTCTTCCTTACCAAAGACTACACGCTCACGCTTCTGGGTGAATATCATCCTGACAAGAGACGCTATTTGGTCGGCCTTCGACTTGCTGTTGGCTTCAACCTTGGCAAGCTTGTCCTTTATCTCATCGGCCAAGGCCTCCCGGGCATCCTTTGTCGCCTGTTGATACTGCCTCAAGAGCTCCTGCCCTTTGGAAGAACCTTTGTCGTCAAGTGCCACGAACGCCTGCATGAACACCTCAAACATGTCCGCCAGGCGAACCAAGGCCGTCGTTTCAAATCGGGTTTTAGCCGCCAACATTTGTTGACGAGCCTGTTCGCTTATGTTTTGCGTGACATGCTCCGCTTTCTTGTCCATTTCCGCCTCACGTTGATCCAAAGCCTTGTCACGCTCCGTCTGTTCCTTGGTTTTCTTGGCAATTTGGGCCTCCTGCTCTTTTCTGATACGCTCTTCGGCAGCAGCAGCCCTGCGAGCCACCTCCTCATCTATCAAGCCCTGACGAGTGATGCGTTCCACCTGCAGGTCATGCTCGGCACGCGCTGCCCGATCATTGGAATCGGACAACTGAACTACGTCTTTGGCATATTTCTCTGCCAAAGACGCACTTTTCCCTGTATTTTGCTGCTGCTCGAACATATCGTTCACCTTATTTTCGACCATACACAACTCCTCGTTCACGACTCCCTGGAGACCTTGAAACTGCTTGCGCATATCGACTGGTTCCATACACAAGTAATACTTCTAATCATCCGTCAGCTGACAAACTCTAGCCATAAGCCTACACGCTTATGCCAATATAAGCACGAAGCTGCTCGACGCTGGTGTCAGCAGGAAGGATGAGCGTCACGCCATTGGGATAGACCTGTTTTAGATAAGGACTGCGGGAGGGGCGACTATTCGCCGCAACACGCATTTCCTTCGCCTCACTATCACCGATCACTACCTCGGCGAACTTGGGCTTGCTGTTGTTGAATGCTTTCTTGCCTTGTACCATAATTTGAACATTTTAAAATCACGGTGCAAAGGTGCGAAACTTTTTCTAGGCGCACAATACGGCTTTCACCGAATACTTACTATACATTGTGCTATATACTTCTCCTCGTTATATATGGGACAAATTACTGACAACATATTTTCTGACTATAGAATTATCAAAACAAAATAATTGTTACTTATTTCCTAAAATTCTTTTTCTTATTGTCAAATACGAATTTCCAAGAATTGCTTTCGCCATTTCTAAAATTTCATATCTCACCCGTTTCTTAAACCTATAAAATGGAGATGAAACTAACTGAAGTAAATTATCGACAGTAGTATCCTCAGTTATGGCATAGCGTCCTCTCAATGTGGCAGATTTATAATGTTTAATTTGCGTTGTTATGGCCGAAGTGTCAACCAAATCTATTCCCGCATCTAACATACCCTCAATTACTGTCTTTGAGGCATATCCATTGGGGATTGACGCTAATCGAGGAGCGAAGCCTAATATCCCCTTTAAAATAGATTGGGAAATATTCCATTCATCCTTTATATTATCAATAGTAAGTACATCCATTCTTTCAGGATGAGTATGTGAATGGCTACCGACATGATGTCCTCTTTGATGAAGTTCTCTTACTTGTTCTTTATTAAGAAACCCCTTAGTACCAAGATAAGCTGTTGAAATATAAAACTTACCTTTAAAGCCATATTTTTCTAATATGGGTGCAGCGATGGTAAGGAATGAAACGCCACCATCATCAAAAGTAAAATCAATATAATCTGATTGCAGATGAGCGGATTTATAGTCTGCTATTGCATGTACTTGTGCTTCGAACGCCTCTGCTGATACCTTATATTTAAGGGCAGTACAATTTTGAAATCCCGATTCCGACTTATCATAACTAAACAAGTCATGATACATAAGAACAATCTGTTTTTGCATTTTACAAAAAATGAATGATTATAAACCAAACACCTTAAGTATTCTAACTATAAAAGGTCTATATTTTTTTAACATTGCCCTAAAAGGTATTTCCCAAAACATGCGTCTATGCATATTTTTATATGGTTGCAAATCATTGGGATCATAAAAATGAAAAGCTTTGGCTTCAGCTTTATCACTCTTATATTTTTTCCATGAAATATTTCCTCTCCAAACATTTATAATGTCATATATTTCATTAATACCAACAACAGAATCTTTAATTTTTGAAGATGCTGTCAAAGGTAAATTTAAACATGCTTGTACCCATAACAAAGGAAGATTTGCGCCAGCTTGAAAAGATAAATGACAAAAGCCATCATTGCGCAAGTTTACTTCATAAAAATAAGCCTTTCCATCCATAAAACCATATTCAGCGCTAAACAAACCATGGTAATCAATCAAGTCGAATAATTTAGCTAAACCTTTCGGGTTAAGATATTCTGGTATGTCTGGGTAAAGGTGACCATAAGAACCACCACCATCACTGCTCCATCTCTCTAACGTATGGTGACCAGCAAGTTTCAATGTTCCATCTGGGAGTCTGCAACCATATACAACTATATCACAACTCTTATTTATATATTGCTGTAATATATATGTATTTTTATGATTCAGTATATGACTAAAGGAAAAAAAATCCTTTTTACTTTGTATCAGTTTTGTTTTAAATTCTGTTCTACCTTCAACATGAACTGGTTTCAACAAAGCAGGAAATGGCACATTTATGTTTGTATCTCCATATTTATACGGCTGAGCAGCTGGAGTCAATAAACCCGCTTCTTGAGCAAACTTACCCATTACATTTTTATCCGTAACATTGATAAGTATTTGAGGATCTGTTGAACACATTAAGAAGAACCTATTATGAAGCACGTCATAATTACTAGCAATGCCAAGTGAGGCTCCGTCACCCCCAGGAAACAAAAAGGCCTTTTTATTTGCTTCTCTTTGTTCTGGGTAGTTTTCTATCATATACTCAACGCTCTTTTTTATGCTATGAGCAATATATTTTTTTTTACAATACTTACTTGCTGTTGCAACGCCCTGCTTGCTACCTGTAACAATTAGAGTGATATCCAAGTCTGCTACAGCAAGAGATCTCAGTAAGCCGAGAGTATTGTAATTATCTGCGCCCCATACTACAGCGCGCAATCCTCTACAATCTTGTTTTGTATCCATTTTTCTTTTTTTTATTGTTTACCTATTAAAATTTGAAGTTGACAGGCTAATTCTGCAATAATTCGCGACAAATAGAAGTATACACTATAGTTACCCCTAAAAAATATTTTGGTATACTCATTCATACATTTTAGGCTATTTAATACCACCTCTTTCTTTGAACGCTTTGTAGTAACTGCACTTCCTTCACGAAAGCGTCTATAATATATTGCATTTCTAGATGTAAAAGACATTTTTTTATACTTGTCAGATAACAGAAACATGAAAATACAATCCTCACCATTTTTAAATCGTACGTCAAAACGTCTCTCCTGTATAAAGCTCATTGGAATGAGTTTCATACATGGTCCAGAAAAATATTTTCTAACCCTAGAAGATATACTATCACAGCTATTTTTTATACAGTATTCGTACGCATTTGTTATTCCATAAGACAATTGCACTTCAGGATTCCCATCGTTGAAAGCGTAAGGATAGCATAAAGAAATAGTATTAGGTGAAACTTTTGCATACAATTCTTCTAAATAGCTTGGTGATACATAGTCATCATCATCTACAAAAGTAATGTATTCGCCTTTTGCATTGTCCAATGCTATGTTTCGTGCATTCGAAACCCCTGGCACATCAGTCTGTGTAAAACGAATATTAATTATATCTTTACATTTTTCTATATATGCTTCAATATTATTTTTATATGGTTCGGAACAACCATTAAGTACAAGTAATACTTCAAAATCTTCTTTGGAGAATGTCTGCGCAACCAGCGAATCTAAACAATCCCACAAATAGGCCCTTGGCTTATAAGTGGGTATAATAACTGATATTTTCATTGTAAGGTATATCACCAATACAGCGTCCCCACTATTTTTCAAGCAGTTACGCATATATGTTTTTAAAAAAAAGAATTACTATCGTTTTTAGGGTGAAGGGAAACCGAAGTGCCCCCCATCACCTCACTTGTTTTCTCAACATAGAAACATGGAAGCATAGCCCGATAGTCCTTATCCCCTTCTTTCATGCGAGTAAGGATATCCTCTATTTACCTACCAAAATTCAAATTGTTCATCTTGCAGCTTTCATATAGAGAACACATGAAGGCTAGATTTTCGGCGGCCCCATGACTGCCAGCTTTGCCCCAGTTGCGCCGCCCCATTGCGATATGCCTGAAACAACGCTCAATGGCTATGTCGTGTTTATCCGCACACTTCGAAGACTGGCTATCTGACGCTTTCTTTCCTCTATTTCTAGCTCCAACAGCTTTCTTTCCTCTCGAAGTTTCCTGGTCTCTGCCCTAATCTCAGAGATCTCGTTCTTGACTGCCTCGCAGTCCGCCTCTAAGGCAGAGACAGTAGAGCGCAAAGAGGCTTCCTTGAGACGCAGCTCATCAGCCAATGCCTGGTTGAACTCTAGCAGCGAGGCGTGCTCTTTGGCTTGCTATTGTTGAATGCTTTCTTGCCTTGTACCATAATATGAACATTTTAAAATCACGGTGCAAAGGTGCGAAACTTTTTCTAGGCGCACAATACGGCTTTCACCGAATACTTACAGTCTAAGCACTCCCACAAATATGCCTGTGGTTTATAGCTAGGAACAATTACTGACATTTTCATTTCAGATATGTTTGTTTATAAAAGTAAGGATTCTCTTTGCTCTACCTTGTATAGTGTATTCTGAATGCCTTGAGAGTGAGTATTCAGACATTCTATTATGCAATTCAGGATTATTGCGCAAAGTTCTTATTGCCTCTGTTATGGCTTCTACATCATCAGGATTTACACGTATGGAGTTCTTTTCATCCAATATATCATCATTGAAAGGCCCATCCGATGAGATAACAGGCAGTCCCATGGCAAGGGCTTCAACTATAGCATTACAGCAACCTTCTTTTTGGGTAGGTAATACAAAAACATCGGCACAGTTCTCATATTGAGGAAGAAGCTCATGATCAAGTGCACCTTTATGGATAATGCCAGGACAATCAAAATCATATTCATAACCAGGAAATGGTTTGCCAATAAACATCACTTTAATATGTGGGTCATTAAGATTCTTGATGGCTTCTGCAACCCTATCTGGACCTTTTCTTGGAGCAAAACTACCAACAAAACTTATAACAAAATCGTCCTTATCAATGTTTAGATTTTGCTTCATTTTTGTTACATCCATTTTATGGAAAACGTTTGTGTTTACACAATTGGGGAATACATCAATATTATTTTCTTTTGCAAGATTATAATTGATACATTTACGTTTGTTTTCTGAAGATACACTTACTACTCCAGTACATGCCTTTGCTAATTCTTGAAGTTTTTTTTTTGGCATTTTCTGAACCATGTCCTCAAGCGCATTATCACCTTCGCCACAAGCTACAAACATAGGTAAATGTTTCTCTAAAGCATATTCATAGACAGGAAGAGCTGTCCCCCAAAAATGACAATAAAGAATGTCACTCTTAATGGATGCAACTTTATGTACAATTATTTTCTTATTAATCCATTTGACAAACTTAAAGTCTCTATTTCCAGTAGAAAAGGTATATGGGCGGTATATGTCATATTCTATACCGTTGTCAGTAATACCTTTAGTGTGTAAAGGAAGAATTCTCTCTTTATGTACTAAAGAATGCACTATACTTTGATAAGCCACTACATTTACTTTGACTCCTTGGTCTATCATAGCATGCACAAGTTGCTGAACAAAAACATTCGCAGCATGTCCTGGTGCAGGATAATTACTTGTTACTACTGTTATTGTTTTTAGTTGTTTTGTCATTTTTCTGTATATCACCAATACAGCGTCCCCACTATTTTTCAAGCAGTTACGCATATATGTTTTTAAAAAAAAGAATTACTATCGTTTTTAGGGTGAAGGGAAACCGAAGTGCCCCCCATCACCTCACTTGTTTTCTCAACATAGAAACATGGAAGCATAGCCCGATAGTCCTTATCCCCTTCTTTCATGCAAGTAAGGATATCCTCTATGTACCTACCAAAATTCAAATTATTCATCTTGCAGCTTTCATATAGAGAATACATGAAGGCTATATTTTCGGCGGCCCCATGACTGCCAAGTTTTGCCCCAGTTGCGCCGCTCCATTACAATATGCCTGAAACAGCGTTCAATTCAATGGCTATGTTGTGGTTTTCCGCACACTTCGAAGACTGGCAATCTGACGCTTTCTTGCTTCTATTTCTACCTCCATCTGCTTTCTTTCCTCTCGAAGTTGCCTGGTCTCATCCCTAATCCCGGAGATCTCGTTCTTGACTGCCTCGCAGTCCACCTTCAAGGCAGAGACAATAGAGCGCAAAGAGGCTTCCTTGAGACGCAGCTCATCGGCCAATGCCTGGTTGAACTCAAGCAGCGAGGCGTGCTCTTTGGAGAACAGGCAATCCACCTGATCCTCGTCCAAGCATTTCAGGCATACCTTTACTTTCTGCCAAGAGGCGATAAACTTCGGGTCATCAATTGTCATTATCATAGATAAACATCTTAGACTGAGCGGTGTTGTATACGAGCAAGGTCACCTACTCCCTGGCCATGCGATGGCAGCGCTTGGACTCCATAAACTTTGGCTTCAGCATCTTGCCATCGTCAAACCACTTCTGGTAAATCACATAGCCGTTTAAGTCATAGTGAAGTATCTTCACCGTATCATATTTCTTGTTATAAAAGATGAAGGCCTCGTCATAAGCCAAAGGATAGCGATGAAAGAAATCGCGAACTATCGTTGCCAGACCTTCTCTCCCTTTTCTCATATCTATGGGAATGCTACAAATATAGATTTTTGTGCGTGACGTGAAGTTAAGCATACTAAATACTCATTTTGCACAGAAGTTTCACGACAACCGCCAGATTAGTACTCTTGATCTCCAACTCGTCTCCCTGTGGGCTGACTATCACCAATTGCCTGACACACCAACTACCCTCTGGATGATGAGAGGAGCGGTCGGAAAAACGCTCGTCAACAACAGTAAAAGGTATCATGGAAGGGGCCTCGCCTTCCTTAGCACGAACACTAGTAGAAGGATACTGCCTCTTATACTCCGACAGCCATTTGTAATCAACACCCTCGTCACTACAATACTTGCGCAGGCTACGACCTTTACGGTTCTGGTTAAAATTCTGCATTACCTTTTCAAAATAATCCTTTGTTTCCACTATTATGACGTTTTTAAAAAACGGAGACAAAGGTAGCACTTCAATATGTTAAAACCTTACGCTGCAATGGTGATATACGAGTCAGACCGTCACTCTCACGATGCAAGACCTTGGCCGTTTTGCGAGTCTTGCCTACAAATATGAAGGCATCGTCTTGGGTGAGATAGCGGCCAAACTCCTCGTTCACAATTCCCTGGAGACCTTGAAACTGCTTGCGCATATCGACTGGCTCCATGCACAAGTAATACTTCAGATCATCCGTCAGCTGACAAACTCTACCCATAAGCCTACACGGTTATGCCAATATAAGCACGAAGCTGCTCGACGCTGGTGTTAGCAGGAAGGATGAGCATCACGCCATTGGGATAGACCAGTTTTAGATAAGGACTGCGGGAGGGGCGACTATTCGCCGCAACACGCATCTCTTTCGCCTCACTGTCACCGATCACAACCTCGGCGAACTTTGGCTTGCTGTTGTTGAATGCTTTCTTGCCTTGTACCATAACATGAACATTTTAAAATCACGGTGCAAAGGTGCGAAACTTTTTCTAGGCGCACAATACGGCTTTCACCGAACACTTACAAACCTATTATTTGACAATTAACAAACTCCCCAATTTATCGTCCCACTCCCCAGGCACTAATGGCCCCATCCCTGAAGCTGGATAGAAAGTTAGTTCACCAAAATATATTTTGCCTTTTACGTTATACAAATCCACTCGCAAGAACTTGAAGCCATCAGATAGCTGTTCAGCTAGAGAAATCATCTCGTTAAGATTATCTGGCATTATTTCAATATGATTTGGATCAGGTTCGAGACCATTTTCTCCGAATGGCAACAACTGGCCTTCGGGAGAATAATAATTGGCATGATGCTCTACAAAACGTCCAAAATCAATCTTGAAACATTTTACCTTGCCGTTAAAGCAGAAAAACTTATAATCTTTTAAATCTGCGGATGGAGATTCTTGTTCTATCTTTATAATCTCATTATTGAATATTAGGATTTTACCCCCCTAAAGTAACTTTTGGTAGTTTTATCAGACTCCCGAGATATGCATCCATATCGTCAGGGGTAATAGCTTCTAACCCACTGGAATCGAACATTGTTATTTCACCGAACATTACATCTCCAGCCACATTGTATAGGTCTATACGCGCATGAGGGATATCTTTCGATAATTGCGCCGCCACTTTCAACATTTGTTGCAATTGCGCTGGTCGAGGCAATTCCTTATCGGGGCGTGGTGCGCCCCATGTAATGTCTACAGCCTTCCAATTTATATCGTAATAACCAAAACGCTTGTCGCCAGAAAAGCGACCGTCGGCTGTCATTATAAGTTTAGGCTCACCATTAAAGCAGTATATCTTATAGTCAATTAAGTCTTGCTGTCCTTTTTCTGGTGCGATAAATTTCTCTGCTATGATACGACGTGGCACATTTTTGTAAGGCCACTCACGCAATCCGCTATAGATGTCACTGCGCATAGATTGGTTGAGTTTCGCAATGGCATCAGTACGATTGAATGTCTGCTTATCCTTGCAGATTACCACTCCTCCTCCACCTCCGCCATGCGTAGTCTTTAGCACAAACTGATTGGGAAGGCTATCCCAGTTTATATTCTCAGGTTTGTCCCACACACCTAAAGTAGGAATAATGTATTCCTCACCAATAATGTCAGCTACATATTTCTTTACCGCATATTTGTCAACCATGTTGGTGTATTCAGGTCGGCGGTTGTAGAGTTTAAGCCACTGCAACTTTTCGGTAAATGTCTTTGGATTTTTCAGATCAAGCCTATGTCCCATCTTAAAGCGGTAAAGTAACTGAAGATAAGGCTTATCTGGAAGCCATCTAAAGAAGTTTTGGACAATGGCTGCCATAAAAGCTCCTCGATCTTCTTTTAAAAAACGTAAGGCTGATTGTATTTTGCTCATATATAGTGTGATTATTTATTAATTCGGTTTATTGATAGTTGCTAAGGCATAGCCAAGTGGAGCTGTCGCCACGAATGTCATATCGGCATACGACATCGAAAACAATGTCTTAGCAAAAAAGATAAATAGCATTAGGGCAAGGATGGTCTTTGCTTCGGTGTTAGTGGCCCTCTTCCATGTCTTGTAAAAACCAAGAAAATATAATACATATACCACGAGCCCTAAAATACCTTGATTCACTGCTATTTCAAGCCAGTCATTGTGCGCATAGTTGTAGTATATCTGCAATGTTCCATTAGCACCACGCCCTATTAGGTAATGCAGTACATCAGCTTCATCGGTGAAATAATGCCAGAAGAAAGAAAAGAGATTATCACGACCACTCGAATTTCCTTCCATCGTACTTTCTAAGCGTTGCTGCATATAATCGCTGGTTGCCATTTCATAGATAAAGAAATAGACTACACCCACACATATAGCAACAGACAAGAATATGAATAAGAAGCGTGTATTGCCTCTCGACCTTTTAATAACTCGCCACATGAAATAGATAGCAGAGATAGCTCCGATGATTATCGCACCACGCTTCATACCCATTATAAGAAACGCCATCACGAAGGCGAAAGTAGCGAACTGTAACAATGGTTTTTTTCGGTATATCACCAACATGGGCAGAAGAGAGAGAAATAGATAACCCATATTGTTGGTCACCTCGTCAACACTTGAACCTTCCTCTATCAATTGAGCCAAAGCTTCGCGTTGCATACCGAAATAAGACAGTGTGACAGATGCCAAAAATATCAAACCCCATATACGCAAACGCTCTGCTGTGAGGTATCCCTTCTTCGTGTAATAGTAGAAAGGATAAATAGGTAGCAGCGAGAGGTAGATGGACTTGATATAGTTGTATGACGGCATAGCCTTACCTGAAAGAGGATAATACAATGTCAAGGGACTTGAGACAATCAATGCGAAACCATAGACCGTAAACAAAAGTATCAGCATATTGAAGCTTTTGAAATAGACTGGGTTGTTTCTCCACTGTAATACCCTGATGGCACAATTTGCCGATGCCAGCAAGGTCAATCCAAGCAATGTAATGGATATAGCGCCACCTTCAGGATATACGATACCCTGAAGATAATAGAGTACCCATGCCGCCAAAAACATGTCGCATCTATTCATGCGTGAAATTCGAAATGATACCATTTATTTTATTATTGTTTTTAGCGCGGAGATTTGCTTGTCACGATGCGCCTCGCAGTTGATATAATTAAGAATCATTAGCCACTTTTTCTTTGCCACAAACGAAGGCAAGAGATGCATTCTGTATAGTTTATTCAGGATGCGATTATCATATGGTTGATATAAAGTTTTGATTACTTTGACCGTGCTATTATAATATGTTTCTGTAGTTTTGCGTAAAGCTATAGGGTCAGAAATTATAGCGTTAAGCTTAGAGATATTTTCATCAAAACTTGTAGTATCGTTAATAATCTCCACGGTTGCTTCTTCTTTATATTGTACGTAAGGATAGAGTGTATGCTGGATATTGGTGCTATCAAATTCGAGTTTTACCATATAGCCCTCATACCATGAATCAGCATTATCTCCTTCTTCGTCGAAACAGAAGTTACCCAATCCATAAAAAATAGGTTTCTCTTTATACATCTCATATCCAGAATAGCAATGCTGATGATGGTTAACCACAGCATCTGCACCTGCATCAATAAAGAAACGATATGTTTCTACCATACGAGGTGATGGCAACTGGAACATTTCGTGTCCGCCATGCACAATTACAAGCACATAGTCTGCATTCTTCTTCGCCTCTTGAATGGCATAGAACTGACGAATAGGATTCAAAGGATTAGCACCGGCTTCAGTTTCTGAAGCTATTGTAAATTCATGCTCACAACAATTTATTACGGCTAATCTCTTTCCTTCTTTCTCAAGATACAACACCTTTTCTGCATCGTGCAGATTTACTCCTACGCCAACGATGTCCAGTCCCTGTGACTTACAACATTCCATAGACCAATTAAGGCCTTCTGATCCATAGTCAAGAATATGATTGTTTGCCATCGTTACGCCAGTAAATCCAGCATAGCGCACAGCCTCAGCAGCTTCTTGGGTGCATCGAAGATTTGGACCACACTTCGGTATTGATTTGTAACCAGTCTCAACTATTGGACTTTCAAAGTTGACAAAAGAGAAGTCTGCTGATTTTATTATTTCTCGTACATTTTCAGAGAATACCTCTGTAAATTTCTTGTCTTCTATTTGTTTGGCAAGTCTTGCTTGAGAGGGAGCAAAATCACCTGCTATTAGTATTTTCATTTTCGTAGTATTTTGTGTAATTTACTCATAATGGATTTATATGCACCTTCTTTATATGTCTTTCCCACAACAGTCGGTGTTAATACAAATAAGGTTATTACTATTATTCCAAATATTACTAACTTAATTATGTCGCCTACATACGTCATCGGCAAGAATATTTGTGTCATAATCATCATTGGAACCAAAACAAGACAAAATCTCCAAGCGGAAAGAATGTGCAATACAACCTTACCGATATTTGATCCTACTTTATTTGTAATTATAGTAAGTTTGATGAAAATAATAGTGACATTCGCAAATAGTACTGCATATGCGACGCCTATTATATCCCATTGGAAACCTATCAACAGGCAACCAACTGTCAGTATGAACTCAAATAATCGGATAAAGAACTGGTACTTAACAAGTGCCAGACTTCTGAAGAAGCAATCACACAAACGTCCATCAATATTAAACACCAAAGCTAATGAGAGAACAATAAATACTGGCAACAAATTCATCCATTCTGCACCAAAGAACAATCGGATTAAAAAGCTACCATTAAATACAAAAGCTAATGCCAGTAACATAGAAAAGATGTTCATATAATATAATGATGTGTGATAGGCATTGCGAATGCTATCCTTTTGATCTTGTATCCCAGAAAGAATTGGGAAAAGGGCTGTATCGAAGATTCCATTAAGCTTTGTAGAAATAGTATCAATAAATTCCTTTGGTCGATTATAAGCACCAAGCGAAGATACACTAAGAAACTTTGACATAAGCAGTTTATCTGCTTGAGTAGCAAAATTTCTAAATATAACACTAAGCGTTAACCACCCTCCAAAATTGACTATTGAACCAAGATCTTTTCGTTCTATTTGGAATCTATATTTTGTTTTTGCCAAGAAATAGGATAATGTTGTTGCAGTCAAGGAATGAAGTATTGATTTTGATAAAATTGCCTCAAATCCCATCCCGTTCAAGGCTAACCCTATTGCTATAACAGAACTAACAACAAGAGCAGAGAAATATACGATTCCTACTTTAAGGAATTCTAACCGACGATACATTACACTAGTATTAACTGATGTGAGACTATTACACAAAATAGTTACAGACATAAACATTAGTGGTATCTTTAGAGATTTATCAACTATCGTTTCCGATAATACTCCAGAGAACACTATTAGTAATAATGTGAATATACTTCCCGATATGAAACTAATAGTAAACGATGTATTTACATAACCTGTATCTGCATTTTTCTTTTGGATTAATGCTGATCCTATTCCTGCTTCAGATAGACTGCTGAATATCACAGTAATAGCAGAAATTGCAGCAAAAAGGCCGAAATCTTCTTTGCTGAGTAAACGAGACATTATGGAAAAGACGACCATCTCAAGTACCCCCATTATCAATGTTACAAGCGTTTGAGATGATATTCCCTTCAGTACTTTCTTTGAGTTAGATTGTTCTGTCATTATTTCTCTTTTATCCAGTAATAATGTCCGCCATGGTAAGGTACTCTCTCTTTTTCAGGAGGTAGCTGCATATAGTCACCATAAAAATGTCGAAGATACTCGTCATAACGGGCTACAGACATAAATTTATGACCTTCAAACAAAACTTCAGTACATTGTTCAAACAAATCGAATTCATGAACATTTCTCATTTTAAGTCCACCTCCATTTGTAAAGAAGTATTTTGTGTTTTCGTACGGATATTGAAAAAGAAAATCTCTATATCGTTTCATTGCCTTGTTAAAACCCGGAATAGATTTTATTGGAAGTATTTTCAATAATCTACTTCTTAATTGCAGTAGATGTAAACGCCTGGTAAGTTCTCGTTCTGCATTCTTAAAGAATTGTTCAATACCTTCTATTGAATGTGGTAAACCAAGTACTGGATAAAGATCTATACATATACCATATGTTGTTGATATTAAGCCGTCTTTATTGTATGTTTGTGTATTAGCGATTCTTGAAAAAGCGTATTGATACTTTGGGTCTGTATCTACATCACAATAACGCATCGTCTCTGATTTAAATAAATCTCTAAATTTCAGCATATCAGGCAATGGCATCATTATATCCACATCATCATCCCAAGGAATAAATCCTTTATGACGTATTGCCCCTATTAAAGTGCCATATGCTAACGAATAACGAATTTTGTGTTTACGACAAAATTCATCAACCTCTATAAGCATTTGAAGTTGTATTTGTTGTCTTTCCTCAAATATTATTTCTTTCATATTTATCTTGTTTGTTCGTTTTTACTGTAATTTTTTCTTTTAATTCACTAGAGCTCACACCATCTGTTCTTCCAAGAACAATATGTTCTTTTCCATGACTCTCACACCATTCAATTGCACGTTGAAAACCTGCATGACACTGGTCTGGACCAGTTACAAACATGTCAAAGTCAACTTCTTGAACTATCTTATCCACATCAGTATATGTTATAACCTCATCCACATAGCGTATGGCTTTAATCATGTACTTGCGATCTTCTGTTGAATTGATTACCTTTGCTGTAGGTTTATACTTTAAAATATAATCGCCATCTTGCGCTGCCACAATAAGATAATCTCCCAAACCTTTTGCACGACGATAAAGTTCTACATGTCCCTTATGAAGTAGATCATATACTCCAACTGTAAGCACCTTTTTGTACTTTCGAGGCTTCATGTTAGCTAACTGTACATTCTCAGGAAGAGGAATTCCAGCATTCTCACAACGAGTCTTAAACCTACTAAAGTCATTCTGACGATGATGAAGCAACCAAGAATAATATATACTATCAGGCATTAGATCTTGAAGTTTCGTCTGCATCCAATGAATCCATTGAGGAATCAATCCTTTTGAGTAGGTAATAGTTTGCTTGGGAGTAATCCAATCCTCTCCATACTGGAATGTGAGATATTCGTCAACGTCTACCGGTACATTCAACAGAATCCCCTTAAAATTCCACTTTACTGTATTCTGCAAATACTTCTCATGAATAAAATCTGAACCTCCTGTATGACGAAGACCACTACTGATTTTGTGAAGCACAAAGACTTTGATATACTCATCATTACGTTCCAATATATAAAGCCCTCTACGCTCATAACGAACAAGCTTGAAACCTACTTCCATCATCAGCCAAAGAATATCCTTAAAGCGTTCTTCATCCTCTTTAAGGATATAAATATCAAATAATGGCTTCCATGGCTGAAAATCATCGTTGCGAACAATCCCAATCAGAGTACCGAATGCAGGCCCCCAATTGATATCAATCTTGTCCATATAGAATGCAAGCACTCGCAAATTATCAAGCATCACCTCCTTATTCATAACCTTGTCGCCAAAGTATAGTAGATGACTCTTGTATTCAAGAAATCCTTTTGAAGTTTTTATATGTGCCATAAACATATAATTTATTTTTCTATTTTGCTCATGCCCCAAGCATAAACCTTGTCAATGTTAGGACAAGAGATATCATACTTGTGCGCCAACTGCCAAATATACTTTAATCCATATGGAAAATCCTCGATAAAATATCTGCTACTAAAATCTGCAATCCAACCATCATCAACTTTAATCATAGGCGAAGTGATACCTTTAAACCCTTCAATTGAAGATAATTTTGCAGCTAGTGATTTTGCATCATAGCTCTCATAATAATCAAGTGCTGTTGGAAGGAAGCCCTTTGTAACAGGAAGAACTTTCAACAAACGAAAGAATTCATCATCCATTTTAATGTAAAGATCAGCAGCTTCTTCTGTCCATTCTTCATAGAACAATTGCATGCGAGAATAAGCCTTACCCTCATTTTCACCTCCAAACATCGTATAAAGCCTAGAAGTATGAAGAAGAGGATTGCTGTTAGTTAAACTTGCTTCATAATAATTCTTCAACAATTTAACTGGTCGTTCGAACCACTCCTGCATTAGCAACGTAAAGTTTGCCTTTTCTTCGTCTGACACTGATTCTACTGCAATATTATGAGCATTCTTATAACCAAGAAGATGTGCTGATTTTCCATATTCCTCAACACGAGAAATAAATGGTACTCGCTGAAATCCCCACAAAGGCTGATTATCATTCAATATTTTTTGAGCCTCAAAGAAAAAACCAGTTGAAGAAAACACACTTCCTACAAAAGCCCTTAGTGGAAGAACAGGCTTCAATTTTTCAAGTTCATCCTTTATTAAGTATCCAGGAAGACACAAGAGAACAACATCTGCCACAGGGACAACATCCTCTGGATACTTACTAATCTTAGAAATCTTTCCCTTAAGAACAGATCCTTCTGGCGTATCAACCTCTATCTCATAATTCCATTTTTCTGGTCGACTAGTGAGAATGTTTACCTTTGCATGATTGCGAGCTGAAAGCCACCCTGCAATCACATGTCCAAGCGAACCTCCTCCACAGATACATATTGTTAACATAATGTTTTCTTTTTATTCAGAAAGCCATTTCAGACCCAAAAATTTTCTGCTTCTTTTACTATTTCGATACCTGGAACATCCTTCTTGTATGCAAGCATCTCGAATATCTTCGAAGCATAAACCCCATCATGGAGTGCAAGACCATAGTTGTAGTCAATTATTCTCTGCTCATCAGACTTTCTCCCTGGATCACGCCCTGCAAGTAGCTCACCAATCTCATTACAATCATTGTACTGCGGAAAAAACTTGAAGCCTTTAACATGATCTGTGTCATCGGCAAAGACGCGATCAAAAGTCGTATCGCAATTCTGTCCCCCCTCATGTGAACTGGAATGAAAGTTACCCCAGATTGAAAAGTGCTTTCATCAGCTACAAGTAAACCATTAGCACTTGTGATGCAGCTAAAAAACACATCCACAGTACGAGCCATTTCATTAATATCATCCAAAATCTCAAATGACACATTGTCGTAATCTCGGAAACGCTCAACGAAAAGTTCTGCTTGATTCTTGTACCTCAGTAGTTTGACATGAAAGTGTTTCTCAAGTTCTGCTTTCAACACACAAAGCATTGTAGCTCGAGCAGTATTGCCCAAACCCACCATACCATAAATATATGCATCTGACTTACGAAGTGCTTTTGCAGAAACTGCTGCAACTGCACCAGTACGCATAGTGGTAATCCTGTCACAATCTACAAGAGCAAGCAGTTCTCCATTATTGGCATTATAAAGCATCATGTCACTACCAAGAGAGGGTACAGCCCCTTCTATTCGATGAACTTCTTTAATACCAAAATATCGATTAGTTAATTTACCCCCCCCGATTCAGGAAGCAGACAAGGCATAGACGTGAAGAAATCGTAATCTGCAGGATGTACACTTATCTTTGCAGGAAGCTGTACATCTTGATTCATTGCAAAACTCTCGTAAATTCATGCCACACACTCTTTGGGAGAATTTTTCAAAGAGCGTATCAATTGTTCTGAAATGATTTTCATTGTTATTTATTCTTATTTTATCAATTCACGCATTGCATCTATAAACTTCGCATTGTCGCCATGATTGCGGATAGCTATACGCATATACTTATTTGGCTCAATACCCTTCTTGGCGAGACAAGCACTTGCAAGTATATTATACTCTTTCAAGAGAATGGCACAAAGTTCTTTAGGCTTATAAGGAGGCAACACTTCCAAGAAGAAATAGTTTGCTTGCGATGGCATTACCCTTATGAAAGGAATTTTTCTCAACTCTACCTCAAAGTCTTCACGGGCTTTGATAAACTGTTCGCAAGCAATCTCATAATCTTCACGGTATTTTGGGTATATCTGCATAAAGAACTCGGCAAATGAATTAATATTCCAAATGCTTACTTGTTTCTTCATCTTGGATATTAATACGCAATCTGCACTACAAAGAATTCCAAGACGAAGACCTGGAACCCCATAGCTCTTTGATATGGATTTCATCACACACATGTGCGGATACTTTTCCAAAATGGCGTCATTGAGAAATGTATTATCCTTGAATCCGACACTGAAGTCCACAAAACTTTCATCCAGCACAAAACGAATTCTGTTATCCTCACACCATTGTGCCAACTTGTGAACGCCACTCATCGGTATGAAATTACCCGATGGATTATCTGGATTGATTAGCAAAATAGTATCAACCATATTTTTACCAAAGAACTCAATCATGTCATCAGCATCGTAGCGGAAAGCTTCGTTTCGAGGAACAAAAGTAACAACCCTTTCATCTGGCAAACGATTGGGATATTCTTCAAAAGTCGGACGTACTACACCTACCGTTCCTTCAAGATTCTCCATCAGTGCCTTGATTAGCTCTGCTGCTCCATTACCAGGGATAATATACTCCTCTCTTACTTTCCAACATTCACTAGCAAGTTTGCTATTTACAGCCATGCCAGCAGGATATTCTGATACAAGCATTCGGAAGTTATCCTGCATCTCATCAATAATCCTAGACCGATTAAAATATGGATTTACCAAATAACAATAATCTATCATATCGGGATATATCCAAAAACCGCCATAACGACTATAATATTGCCTAAGAAGCTGTTCATTATCGATTGAAATATTATGTTTCATTATTATTATTATGTTAGTGCTCAATTTAGGGCATAGCCCTTTATATAGGCACTTTTGCAAGTGCCCATACATTGAGTTGTTAAAAATTTCACTTGTTCATTAACTCTTTCATACATTTTCCGTATTCAACAATTAGAAAGTCTACAACATACAATTCCACACAGACGGACTAGTCACAATAGTAGCAAGAATATTGGACAAAACATCAGCCCCAAAAGACTTTAACTTATCCACTATCTTAGACCTTGAACTGTCAGGATTAGGATCATCTTGCGCTATGGACTTGAGTTCTCCGAATTGCTTTCCTGTTAACTCTTCTTTTATTGATTCTAGAAAGATATTAATTTCTATACTTTGGTTTTGAGTTTGGTTTTGACTCACATTGACAGTAACTGGAGAAGGTGGATCTTGCTTTACTTCCTCCTTTTGTCTTGAATTATTTGGAATTTCTTTACAAGACTTCAAGATAGCAACCATTTCTTTAAAAAATTTTGGGGCATAATGAGATTCATCGAAAGCCTTAGCAGCTACGACAAATGCTTTAGATTCCTTATCTTCCCCAAAGTTTACATTTAATAGACGTATGCATTTACTTTTCCATGTTTGATATCGTGATTCATCTTCTACGCGATATGCAGCATACATGCGCATTGTACCAGAAGCTACATTGACAAAAGAAATTGTCTTTTCTATTTCATTCCCTTCTCGAATAAGAGATTCCAATTGATAAAAAACTGTATAACGTAGCTTATCAATTAAAATACTAAAATACGTCTCAATTTCGTCGAACAAACCAGCATTGACATAACAATTTCCTTTCTTTATATTTTTGAATCTTACAAGATTCTCATCATCATTAGATAAATATCGAGAAAAAAGTGTCGCAGCTTTACTATGCCACTCATTAAACATATTCTGTAGACTCATAGTATTAGATGCGTGGTAGTCAGGATATCTTATAACAGCATAGCGATTATGCAATTCCATAACCTCTTCTATCTGTTGCTCTATTGTCATAATATTAACTCACAATCATTAAACGACTCAGAAATAGTGAATGTTTTACATACTAACAGATTTGTTCCTTGTAATATTTGGCATACCAATCCGCAAAGCACCTCAATCCTTCCCTAAGACTTGTGTTTGGTTTGAAACAAAAGTTCTGCTCCAGTGGTGTTGTGTCGGCATAGGTCACGGGGACATCGCCAGGCTGCATCGGTACAAGTTCCTTGTGCGCCTCAAAGTCGTAGTCTTTGGGCAGCACCCCAGCGTGCACCAATTCCTCTTGGAGGATAGTGACGAAGTCGAGGAGATTCTCGGGGGAGTTATTGCCGATGTTATATACCTTGTAGGGCGGAATAGGCAGACCGTCTTCGCCGTTCTGCTTCTCGGGGGCGTGCTGCATTATGCGGACCACTCCTTCCACAATGTCATCGACGTAGGTGAAGTCGCGCTTGCAGTTGCCGTAGTTGAATATCTTGATGGTCTCGCCTTTGACCAGTTTGTTGGTGAAACCAAAGTAGGCCATGTCGGGACGACCAGCTGGGCCATAGACGGTAAAGAAGCGGAGACCTGTTGACGGAATATTATAGAGTTTGCTGTAGGCGTGCGCCATCAGTTCGTTGCTCTTCTTCGTGGCGGCATAGAGGGATACGGGATTGTCCACCTTGTCGTCTGTGGAGTACGGCACCTTCTTGTTGCTGCCATAGACCGAGGAGGAAGAGGCATAGACCAAATGCTCGACCTCGTGGTGACGGCAAGCCTCTAAAATATTATAGAAGCCGATAAGGTTACTTTGGATATAAGCATCGGGATTGGTAATGCTATAGCGGACTCCTGCCTGAGCAGCAAGGTTCACGACTACGGCAATCTTGTTTTCTGTGAAGATTTTCTCTACAGCGTCTTTGTCTGCGATGGAGGCATGGACAAATGTCCAGTCACCATGCAAGGCTTCAATTTCTTTCAGCCGCTCATATTTGATGTTAACATCGTAGTAGTCGGTGATAGAATCGATACCGATAACCTTGATGTTCTTGACATCGTGGAAGAGTCGCTTGACGAGGTTGCTGCCGATAAAGCCAGCAGCGCCCGTCACGAGAATGGTTTTGTCCTCGAGATTTATATTATATTTTACCATTTTTGAAAGTATGAATTATTGTATAACATCGTTTCATATTATACGATCAGTATGTTGCAGCCGTTGGTGGTATCGAACCACAAGCATTCGCTCTACCTGCACAACGGCTTCCAAAAAATGTTAGATATGCTCTTCCACACCACGGAAGTGGACATTCAGTTCATGGAGATGCTCCAAAAGGGTGCCCAGAGGTGTGCCTTCCGTCATCTTCGCAAAGGCATTGACATCCTTGGGGAAGCATTTGCCACCATAACCAAACTTACCGTCAGGACCGGGCACATAAGTGTGGGTATCATTGATGTAGCCCGAAAGGAGCATTCCCGTATGCACCTTGCGCCAGTCACCGCCCATCTGCTCGCAATATTCACGACAGGCATTAAAATAAGTCACCTTGTAAGCTCCAAACACATTGTGCATATATTTGGTCAGCTCAGCCTCCAAAGGAGTCATGACGGTAAACTTCTTGCCAACAAAGATCTTTGTGAGCAATTCATGTGCACCAGTGAACACCATAGTCTGCCTCTTGAAGTCCTCGATAAACGTACGCTCAGTGAGAAACTCTGGCATATAGCAGACCTGATGCTTCGTCTCACGAGAGAGCTTATCGCTGGTTCCAGGAAGAATAGTGGTTCTGACAAAAACGGGGACATCTGGCAGGTTTGATATCAGTTCTTTCATGAGCGTCAAATCCTGTGTTCCATCATCTTCCGTGGGCACATGGATTTGCAAGAATGCGATGTCCACGTGGCTCAGATCATCATGATATCCCTTTGCGGGGTCACTGATAAACAGTTTACACTCTGGATTGTTGTGCTCCAACCAATCCTTCAGGGCTCCACCGACGAAGCCACAACCGATAATTCCTACGTTAATCATGTTTTATGTTTTTAAACGTCTATATTTATTTAGTTTTGTTTTCCGAAATGATTGCTGGTTCATTCTCAGCATTTATTCCTTTCAGCTGATTGAACTCGTTCTGCATGGCTGCTAAACGGGCTTTGAAGTCGGAATCAAGTTTCTCGCGCTCATGGGCGTATGCTACCTTCAGCTTTTGCTCGCGTACCTCAAATTCTGCACTGACTTCAGCGACGATTGAATGGCGAAGGGATTCCGAAATATTTACACCGCCGTCTCCTGTCATAAAAGCCATGAGCTTTTGCATCATGTCATTTATCTGGTCTATCTTTTCACACAGCTGTTTGTTCAGGCTTGAAGCCAAAGCCTCCAGCTCCTCTACTCGCTTTTCACGGACACGAAGTTCCTTGCGAAGCTGCCTGTTTTCGGCTGCCCAATCATGCACTTGCGCACTAATCGCTTGTGTGGACTTGTTTTCAGGCTTCATTATGGCTGGGACATAAATATCGTGGTATGCTTCTAATAGATCAAATCCTTACGAAGTAAGGGGTAGGGCTGGCGGAGAAGCTGTCAAGGGGACACATTAATCACCGTTAATCCAGCTTTAATCGTTCATTAATGCTTTGCTAGCCATCAGTCTGATGTCAATCCTTTTTGGGTTGGGAGGAGGAAAGGAATTGCTGGTAGGCTTCACGGGCATTGGGGGCCACGATATGATTGCCACCGAAGAAGTTGATGATGATCTGTGGTTCCTTGTTCTGCCTAAGTTTGTCGAAGACGGCCTGGGCGATGCGATCTTCCAAAACGGCATCAGATGGCTTCGCCTGTGGTTTCTCCGACTGCTCCGCCTTGGAAGACGGGGCTTCCTGCTCTTTTGCAGAGGCTTCGGTTGATGCCGAGGCGCGAGAGTCAAAAAACAGGTCAAAAGGACTCCAGTGACGTCGTTCAGATAATTTGCATTGCTTATAGCCAAAGTATGCTGCAGCGGCTATTTGGGCTATCATTATCTCTATTCCGATCATGACGATTAATGTTTGGGGTGAGACTTACGGCGAGCTATTAAAGCATCATTGATGCGGGCGCGAATGTTGTTCACGCTTCTACCAGAAGTGATGTTGGTGGCGAAGGGCAACAGGAGCTGGATGAAGCTACTCCTTACGACGATTTCCTCGGTGAGTTTGGTCTCTTGATCGAGCATAGAGACGACAACCAAGGCAAGCTCTGTGGCGTTGTTGCAGTCACGAATCTGAGCGAGGAAGGCCGGGAGGCATTCCTCGCCAATATAGAGGGCGAGTTTCTTGGCCTCAGGGGAGTCGGCATCGGAAGAACTGTCTTCAGCGGCTTCCTGCTTTCTGAGAATTTTCTCGGCAAACTGATCGCCATTGAAGTTTTGTACGGCCTTTGTGGCGTTGGGCAGAACCTGGACGATACTGTCGTAGATGCTAATTTTTACGTCGTTCATAATGCGGTTTTGGTTATTTATGAGAAAATGGGTAATTGAATTGCGAACGGAATGAATGGATTATGAATGGATTGTAAACAGATTGTAAACGGTTATGAATGGATTTGCATTCGGTTGCGCCATTTCGTAATTTTG
>OGOW01000937.1_pt1 | contig 29478 bp, 25 predicted proteins | sample 1552781 | NCBI WGS metagenome assembly OGOW01 (sample SAMEA2580145, study PRJEB22360) | human gut metagenome | biome: human gut; feature: human-associated habitat; material: faeces | place: Denmark | collected 2008/2010
AGAACAACCAGCATTTCCGGTACGGAATAAATTAACTCTACAATACGCTGCATGACTGCATCCACTTTACCTCCACAGTAACCGGAGATGGAACCGTAGAGGGCACCGATAAGAAGTACCAGCAGCGCCGCGCAGATACCAACTGCCATGGATACACGTGCTCCATACATCACACGGACCAGAATGTCACGGCCATACATGTCGGTACCGAACACATGGGGAAATACTTTTTCCCCTGCTGCTTTTCTCTGCAGTTCTTCGTTGGAATAGCCAAACAGTTTTTTCTTAATGCCAAGTTCCTTGCGGACAGTAGCCGGATCGGTATCCTCGTGCTCACTCTGTCCCTTGGAAGCTACTTTTGCTTTTGCACGGATCATGGCAATGTCTACACTGGAAAGAGTCTCTCCTTTGGCTTCTGCCTCTGCCTTCGCATTCTCAATCAGCGTATCTACGTCCATAACTTCAGACTCGGATCTGGCTGCAATCTCTTCATCCAGACGGGTCTGATCTTCCAGGGCATAATGGTACGGGTACAGATTCTCTGCTCCTGTACTAAACTGATCATAACCATAGGGAACCAGGAATGGTCCCACAAATGCAAACAGGAACAGGAAAATAATAACTCCCAACGCAATCATAGCTACGGTATTTTTCTTCAGACGTCTCCATGCATCCTTCCAGTAAGATACGCTTCTGCGGTCCTGAATAAAGTTTTCTTTTTCCTCTGATGTTGCCGGATCAAATGCATCTGCCGGCAGATCGTTCCACTGCAGAATATCCTCGATATTTGGCTGAAGTGAGCCCGGTTTGTTAAATCTTTTCTTATCGGACATAACCTTAATTTCCTCCCTTCACCAGATTAATTCGCGGATCTACCAGTTTATAACACAGGTCAACCACCAGGTTCATGATAATAATAAATGCTGCCAGGAAAATGGTGGTTCCCATGATCAGCGGATAATCACGGTTCTGAATCGCCTGTACAAAGTAACGTCCCAGTCCCGGGATAGAAAATACAGTCTCTACGACAAGACCACCACACAGGGTAAATGCGATCTGCGGTCCCAGGTAAGTGATAACCGGGATCAGCGCGTTACGAAGCGCATGTTTGAAGATGATCTTGCTGTTTTTCAGACCTTTTGCTCTTGCTGTCTTGATATATTCCTGATTGATGGCGTCGAGCATGGCCGTTCTGGTCTGTCTGGACAGATAACACATCGGATAGAATCCAAGTGCCGCACACGGCAGTACATAACTTGCCGGTGTTCCGTCAAACAGTGCCGGAAATACTTTTACTCCTTCGATACCGCCGCAGAGGGTATGTAACAGCAGGGTTGCCACTACGAATCCCGGCATGGAGATACCGATGGTGCACAGCACACGCAGGAAGCTGTCCACCCAGGTTCCTCTCTTGAACGCTGCAAGACATCCCAGCGGAACGCCCACGATTACTGCCCATAACAGAGCAAGACTTCCGACTTTTGCGGAAACCGGGAACATCTCTTTGATAATCTCGATGACCGGACGGTTCTTCTGCATCTTAATAGAAGTACCAAAATCTCCCTGTGCAAGGTTTTTCAGGTATTTGCCAAGCTGAATATACTTTGGCTGATCCAGTCCGTATTTTGCATTCAGTGCCTGGATGGTTGCCTCAGATGGCGTTTTTTCTGATAACCACGGATTACCCGGAATCGCATTCATCAGAAAGAACGTAATACAGGCAACAAGCAACAGCGTAACAAATGCCATACAGACTCTTCGAACTGTGTATTTTGTCATTTTCTACACCTTTCCTCTCTTTTTCATCTCTCCTGTCGATTGTAAATTGTCGACAATATGTGATATTATACTCACTTTAACGTGGTAATGTCAAGAAAAATCCCGCAATTTGTTTTTATTTTTCGCACACATGTATGTGTACAGCGGACACTTATTGATAAATGTCCCCATTAGAGGGAATCCCTTTTTTATCCGTTTTTTGAATCGTTTCAATTCTATAACTGCTATTTTATGCCGGTTTGTTTCTCTTTATGTTACCGTTTCTTCTTTCTATCTTTATTTTTTCTGGTTGACCTTTTTTCTTCCGGTGTTTACAATGAAAAACGTATTTCATATTTTTTTAATCAGGAGGAACAACATGAGTTCTCATATGGATTTTATCAAAGAACAGCTGTATGCACTGACTGCGATTCCAAGCCCTTCCGGCTTTACAAAGAAAGCGACAGATTATCTGTTATCCGAACTGACCGCTCTTGGCTTTACTCCGGAGCGTTCCAGAAAGGGAAATGTTTTTGTCACACTGGGAGGATCCGGATCTCCGCTCGTGCTGGCTGCCCATGTAGATACGCTGGGCGCTATGGTGCGCTCCATCAAAGAGAACGGACGTCTTCGCCCGACAACCCTTGGCGGACATCAGTGGTCCACCGCAGACGGGGAAAACTGTACGATCCACACCCGCGACGGCAAAGTGTATACCGGCGTTGTCCTGAACACAGAACCATCCGCCCATGTTGCAGATCAGAAAGTGGAGCAGATCGAGAAGCATATGGAGATTCTGCTGGATGAGAATGTGGATTCCAGAGAAGGCACGCTCGCGCTCGGCATCCAGACCGGTGATATCATCGCCATGGATCCGCGCACGGTAGTCACCGAAAGCGGCTACATCAAGAGCCGTTTCCTGGATGACAAACTCTCCGCAGCGATCCTGCTCGGACTGGCACATGCTGTCAAAGAAGACGGACTGAAACTGAACCGGAAAGTCTCTTTATTATTTACCGTCTACGAAGAAGTCGGACACGGTGGAAGTTTCGTAGCAGAAGACACCGAAGAAATGATTTCCGTCGATATGGGCTGTGTCGGTGCCGACCTTGGCTGTACCGAGCGGATGGTATCCATCTGCGCCAAAGATTCCGGCGGACCTTACAATTATGACCTGGTAACGGCTCTTTCCACGATTGCAAAAGAACAGGGACTTGATTATGCCATCGACGTCTATCCGCATTACGGATCCGATGTGGAAGCAACCCTTCGCGCCGGCTACGACATCCGTCACGGCCTGATCGGTCCGGGTGTCTATGCGTCTCATAATTATGAACGCTCTCATATGGATGGGGTGCGGAATACGTTTGAGCTGCTGAAGACATATGTGACACAGTAATTGCAGGAAACTATACTCATATGACGGTTTTTCAGACTCCGTGCAGACACAGATTGTGATTCGTTATCTGCGCAAACGAATGATCCATGTAGAATGTTAAAAAAAGAAAGATACAGAAATTCTCCTGTTTTGGATTCTTTCTGTATCTTTCTTTTTATCTTTTTTCAGAGAACTATTCTTTTACAGTGCTTTTCTGTAAATCTCCGCAATCTCCTCTTTCGAGAATACAACCGGGTTATTCATGACACCAGCGGCAGATACTTTCATGCAGTTTTCTGTCATCCACGGGATGTCTTCTTCTTTGATTCCAAGATCAGACAGGGTACACTCCAGATCCAGTTTTCTCAACAGGGTACGGATCTTGGTTGCACAGTCTTCTGCGGTCATGCCGCCCATGATTCTTGCGATCTTGCTGAATTTTTCACGGTTTCCTTTGTAGGATGCCTCGATGATTACCAGAGTCAGTGCGGCAAGTCCCTGTCCGTGAACGATGTTTTTCAGACCACTCGCCGGATGTTCCATGCCGTGTGCCAGGGTAACGCCTGCGGTGTTGATCACCATACCGCCGATGGTGCTCGCCAGCGTGATCTTCTCCCATCCGTCCTTGCCTGCGGTTCCGTTATAGACATCGACCAGGTTGTTGGCAATCAGATCGATCGCATATAAGCTCAGCGCATCGGTAAACGGCTGTGCGATTCTCGATGTATACGCCTCAATGTTATGGCACAGTGCATTGAAGGCAACGGAAGCCAGGACTTTCTTCGGCATCGTCATCATGCACTCCGGATCGACGATGGATACTTTTGCGACGATCGCGTTGCAGCGCAGGGATTTTTTGTCGCCGTTTTCCGGGTTCGTCAGTACCGCAAATCCGTTTCCTTCCGATCCGGTACCACAGGTGGTCGGGATCAGAACCAGAGGAAGTGCCTCGTCACTTCGTAACCGGTTGTAAATATAATCGCTGATATCGCCCTTATTTTTACTTAAGAAGGCAATCGCTTTCGCACAGTCCATGATGCTTCCGCCACCGATGGCAACTACCACATCACAGTGATTTTCCTTTGCAAATGCTGCGCCATCTTCGGCAGTCGTTGTCAGCGGATTCTGGCTGACTTTATCGTACAGTACCGTCGTAAGTCCTGCTGCCTCCAGGCTGTTTTTCACTTTATCGTAGATACCGGATTTCTTTGCACTGCTTCGTCCGGTGACGATCAGTGCTTTCTTGCCATACGGTTTCGTCAGTTCCCCAACTTTCTTTACTTTACCGGAACCAGGGATAATATACATTGCTACCATGAACCCGGACATCAGTACGGCGATCACACCGACGATCAGAACCTTCGACATGATACTGCTGTTAAATGCTTTTGCCATCGCATCCGCAGTTACCAGACCACTTCCTGCCAGAGAGGTTTCGATATCGGACGGGTTCATCACATAACCAACGCCAAAGATGATCAGTGCGTAGAAGATAACTGCCAGGACAATCGAAAGAATCAGAATCTTACCAATCTTTTTTAACGGAACGTTGATCTCTTCCGCTGCCTGCGGATAACATCAAAACCGATGAAGAAGAACGGTGTCACAACTGCCACACTAAAAATAGATTTTAATATCGTGGAAGCGGAATCACCGACAAACAGCTGCGGCTGCAGATTCGCCACATCACCGGTCACAACAGGAGATGCGATCAGAAGGATACCAACACCACCGATGATCACGGTCAGTACCGTCTGTAACACTGCTGCTGTCTTTGCTCCCAGAACATTGATCACGGTAATGAAGATGGACACCAGGATCGCCACTGCAAGCCTGCTTCCTCCTTTATGTCTCATTCCTGCCGGTTCTGGTTCTTGCTTACTCCAGCAGCTTCCGCAGATTCCGGATCAGATATGCCAGTTCCCACTGCGTCCGATTTCTCGTCTCACCGAGGTTCTTTCCGGTAATCTCACTGATCTTTTTCAGATGGTAGGTGACGGTATTCCGGTGGAGGAAGCAGCGTCTCGCCAAATTCCTGTACTTCTTTTGGCACATGTTTAATATACCGTCCAACATTAAACACCAGTCCGCTTGCTCCCGTCGCATGCACCCGCCGGGTAAATTCCAACAGCCCCGCATCGTCCGGTTCTTTGATGCCGGTCGCCACGATCAGTTCCCGTCCTTTTAAAAAATGCACATAATCCACTTCTTCCACCACATGCACCCAGTCCACCAGGTTCGAGAGTCCTCCCCGACCTGCGACCAATTTCATATGATAATGATGAAGCGCTACCTCATAGATCTTTTCCAGTGTTGCTGCCATATGCTCACCTCAGATTCTGTCTGTCCTACTGTTACAAATTTTTTTGCATTGCATATCAACAATTGGTCCAGTGGAGCAATTTTGATTATTCTTCTACGGCTTTCTGTTCTGTCACGTTCTCTCCGTTCTTTTCTGCCTCCGCAGCTTCCGCTTCTTTCTGCGCTGCCTCTTTCTTCGCCAGTTCCTCTTTCTTCAACTCGCCCATCTTGTCATAATTTTCCAGGAAATAATGACGTTCTCCATACTGTTTATAGCCAACGACCGTATCCAGATTGACATTCTCTACGCTCTTGAAAATATTACTCTCGATAAATGGATTCGTCTTTTTCAGCGTCTGGATCAGCTGTTTGATCTCCATACGTTTGGATTTTGTCTCTTCATTATTACAGGTGGTACAGGTATCGGTAAATTTACATGCACACTGGATAAAATGCAGGTCGTTATAATCTCTCCAAACCTTAATGCTGTCCTCGCGGATCAGATACATCGGACGGATCAGTTCCATCCCGCCGAAATTGGTGCTGTGCAGCTTCGGCATCATTGTCTGTACCTGTGCCCCGTACAGCATACCCATCAGGATCGTCTCGATGACATCGTCATAATGATGACCGAGAGCAATCTTGTTACAGCCAAGTTCCTGTGCATAGTGATAGAGATGACCTCTTCTCATTCTCGCACACAGATAACACGGAGACTGATCCACATGGAAGACTGCCTCGAAAATATCGGATTCGTAAATCGTGATCGGCACATTCAGTTTTCTTGCATTTTCCTCAATGACTTTGCGGTTTTCCGGGCTGTATCCCGGATCCATCACCAGGAATTTCACATCAAAAGAAAATTTATTATGCAGCTTTAATTCCTGGAACAGCTTTGCCATCAGCATGGAATCTTTTCCACCGGAGATACAGACAGCGATACAGTCTCCCTCTTTGACCAGTTCGTACTGATTAATAGCTTTTGTGAATTTACACCAGATCGATTTTCTGAACTTTTTACGGATACTTTTTTCCACATCGGCACTGATATCTTTCTCCTGGTCTTCCCGCATCAGATCCATCAGCCATGCGATATAACCGCCCTTTAAGCTGACTGCGTCAAATCCTTTTTCGATCAGTCCCGGTACCACTTCCTGGCTGTATTTTCCTCTGCTGCAGCAGATCACCAGTTTCTTGTTCCCATCGAGCAACGGACTCTCCGCAATCTCTTCTGCCTTCATCGCAACGGCTCCCGGAATGGCTCCGTGAGCGATCTCATTTTCATCACGGATATCGATGATCTGGTAACTGTCTTTGTCCAGCTGTTTTACTTCCTGTATGGTCATTTCCATTGTTTCTCTCTCCCTGTTTTTCATACTTTTCTATAAAGCGAAAAAAGATTCCGGGAACTGAAAGTCCCGAAATCTTTTTGTCTTATTTGAAACTCCACAATTCTGTGGATTATAGTAGCATGCGTTTTCCTACATTGTCAATAGGTTGAACATCAGCCTTTGATACCGGACTGTGCAACACCTTCGATGAACTGTTTCTGGAAGATGAAGAACATCACTACCAGCGGCAGTACGGCGAGAACCGCACCGGCCATCTGCATCGGATACTCTGTGGTGTACTGTCCCTGTAAGGTAGACAGTGCAGGTCCCAGTGTCATCTTATTCATAGAAGTGTTAACGATCAGAGGCCACATAAAGTCATTCCATGCAAACTTGATGGTAAAGATGGACATTGCCACGATACCCGGTTTGATCAGCGGCAGCATGATCTGTGCGAAAATACGGAAACGTCCGCATCCGTCCACGATGGCTGCTTCTTCGAGTTCTTTCGGCAGAGACATGAAGAACTGTCTCAGCAGGAAAGTACCGAATGCACTGAACAGGTTTGGCAGAAACAGTGCCGGGATCGTATCCAGCAGTCCCAGTTTTTGAACGATCTGATACTGCGGCAGAAGGAAGATCTGTCCAGGTACCATCAGTACAGATAACACCAGAATGAAAATTGCATTCTTGAACGGGAACTCGATACGTCCGAACGCATAACCTGCCATGGAACAGAACACGATCTGTACCAGCGTGGTAACCACGGTGGTAATGATCGTATTCATATAAACAGTTGCAAACGGAATTGCAGAAGTTACAATGGTATGATATGCCGTTGTAACGAATTTTTCCGGGAAAATTGTCGGCGGAATCTTCATCGCCTCACCGGATGTTTTAAATGATGTCAGGATCATCCATGCAAATGGAAATACAACCACGATCACTCCGACCAGGAGGATCAGATGGACGATCAGGTGATTTAGCTTAAATTTACCTTTCATGTTCTCACTCCTCCTTAGTCGTAGTTCACCCATTTCTTCTGTCCGATCATCTGGATCACGGTCACGATCATAATCGCTGCGAAGATCAGAATAGAAATAGCTGCTGCATATCCTTTATAACCATAGTCGAACGCTGTCCGGTAAAACAGTGCCACAACGGTCTGTGTTGCCTCGAATGCCGGACTTGCTTTGCCGATCATCATGTAAACAGTATCAAAAACCTGGAAACCACTGATGATGGATGTAATCATAACGAAGAAGACTGTCGGTGTCAGCATCGGTACCGTGATTTTAAAAAACTGAGTAATTTCGCTTGCACCGTCGATAGCGGCTGCTTCGTAATACACACTGTTGATTCCCTGCATACCTGCCAACAGGATAATCATGTTATAACCAACCGTCATCCAGAGACCTACGATCATAATCATAAACAATGCTGTCTTGGAATCAGTCAGCCAGTTATGACCGGTTCCTCCCATGGCTTTGATAGCGCTGTTCAGGATACCCATCTGTTCGTTGTAGATCCATTTCCAGACCATGGCCACAGCTGCAGACATGGTAACCGAAGGAAGGAAATACAGGGTACGGTAAATGGATTTTCCTTTGATCTTTGCATTCAGTAAAGCTGCAAGGAAAGTGGATAACGCCAGCCCTACCGGTACGGTTACGATAACGTATTTCAGGGTATTGCCGAAGGTTCTCCATACTTCTTTGTCACCGATCATTTCTTTGTAGTTCGCAAGACCTACAAAAGTAGACATATTAAATTTGTTTACATCATTAAAACTGAACCAGACATTCTGGATAAACGGCCAGATATAAAACACCAGCAGACCCAGGGTAACGGGTGCAATCAGGATATATGCGGCAATCCAGTCTTTTTTCTCTCTTTTCGACGCTTTTTTCTTCGGCGTCTTTACTTTTGCTTTCACGTCAGCCATTCTTTCACCTACTTTATTACTTTGCTAACAGAGCGTCTGCTTCTTCTTTCAGGCCGGAGCAGGCATCTGCCAGTGACATTTCGCCCGTATAAGCTTTTGTTAACCAGGTAGATTCCATATCATACAGTTCTGCTGCTTTGCTGCATACCGGCAGTGGATAAGCTTCATCAGAGTGATTGGTATAGGCTGCCAGGTTGTACTGCTCATTTGCTTTTGCGAAATACTGCTGTGCATCACTTCTTGCTGAGATTACAACACCAGTTTCACCCTGGATCTTCTGTGCTTCAGAGCTTCCCATCCAGATTGCAAATTTCTCAGCTTCTTCTTTCTGTTTGGATCCTTCGTATACTGCGAATCCCAGACCGTTGATACAGTTGTCTTCTATACCATTGAATGTAGGAACTTCTACACAGTCGATTTTATCTTTGATGGTATCGTTGGAAGCATATTCCGGAACCATGTAAGAGCCAGCCAGTGTCATAGCGATCTGCTCGCCTTCGAACATGGCATCGGAACCTGTCTCAGACAGAGTAGAGGCACTTGGTGACAGACCGGCATCGATCATGTCGATCCAGCACTGGATACCTTCCTGTGTTTTTGCATCACCGTATCCTGTTTCGGTAGCGTCATCGTTCAGAATCCAGCCGCCGTTTGCGTATACAGTCTGATAATACCATGTCTGGAAGTCAACCGGGCAGGCGAACGGATATACACCATCCGGCAGTTTGTCTTTCAGTTCAGTTGCCAGAGCAACCAGATCATCGTATGTCATATCATCGGTCGGATATTCCACACCAGCCTGATCGAACAGGTCTTTGTTGTACCACAGAGCGTTGGTATCGAAGTCTTTCGGTACTGCATAGTTTTTACCGTCACGAACATAGTTGTTTACCAGAGTATCCGAGAAGTTATCTTTGATGTCAGAAGAAGCGATTGCATCGGTCATGTCATCCAGGATACCACCTTCCACGTAAGAATCCAGATGCAGAACATTCAGCCAGAATACGTCAGGAGCTGTTCCGCCGCCTGCAGATGCTTCCAGTTTTGTCCAGTATTCTCCACCTTTATATGGTGTCAGCTGGATGCTGATGGATACGTTATCATTTTCTGCTTCATATGCATCGATCATTTTCTGCATGGCATCTCTCTGATTTTCATCCCAGATACCCAGTGTCAGTTCTACTTTGTCACCGGATTTGGAACTTCCCTTGCTGTCACTGCTGGAAGAATCACTGCTGCTTCCGCATCCGGCCATCATACCTGCTACCATGACAGCAGACATACCCAGTGCTGCAATTTTTTTCATATTTTTCATGACTTTTCTCTCCTTTTCCCTTTGTTGGAATATTCATTGTCGGGTTACTCTATTATGAAAATGAGTAACTGTTCCGTGCTTACATTGTACTAGCCAAAAGGGTTACCCACTTACATACGTATTTGTTTCTATTTATTCTGCATCATTATAACATCTTTTTTTGAAAATGCCATAATTTTCTCAGCCTGATACGGGAAAAGCGGGTATGCACAGTCTCCCTGTACATATGCCCGCTTTGGCTCCCTCTCGTTGTCTTTTCGTATTGAATCGTTCTATTTATGGAAAATCTGGTACGTTTGTTTTCTGAAATCTACCTGCACGCTGGTTCCATCGGAGAATGTTGTCTCCTGTACCATATAATCTCCATTTACCATCTCATGATGCAGCATCTCGCATTTTGCCACCTGTTTATGTAATTCTGTCACTGCCTTGCTGCGTTCGATTTCTTCTTTTCGACTCAGTGTTACGTTATCGTCAAAAGCTCCGTCGATATTCGGATAAGCCGCGTCACGGATCAGATAGGGCGCGCCGCCGTTTAACAGGGCGTACAGCATGTAATCTTCCTCGTCGCTTACTTTATCCATCATCCATGGCTGAATCACACAGTCATGATATACCAGATTGTATAACGGTACCGGAACGCCTTCTTTCGGTGTACCCGGTTTTTTCATCATAAAATCATACGGTGCGTAATGACAAAAAACCAGACTCGGGACTGCCCAGTCGCTTACTTCTTCCGAACTTGGCAGGATACCCTGGGAGAGCAGATACTCAAAGCATCTTCCTCTGAATTCATAAACCGGTTTCTCGTAGCAAGCTTATGGAACATCATGAAAATATATATCCATACTGGAACAACAATAGTACAGAGCATTGATATTTTAAGCGCGGCACCTGCACTCTTATGCTGGATTATTGCGAGTACAAGGGAAGTTATGTACATTCCGACCAAAAGCACTATACAAATAATTGCCATTACTCTGACGGCAGTAGATTTCTTTTTCATATATTAACCTCGTCATCTTATATTTTAAAATGATTTTAACAGAAAATAAGAAAAATGTATAGGGAGTGCATTTGACTAAATTAAAAGATTGTTATATAATTTCATAATAATACAAAAGTTTTAGGAGAACGAATATGACATTATTAGAACAGTGGAGAGAAATGGCCTATGATGACAAGAAAAGTCCTCAGGCACAACAGATGTTTTGGGCTAATTATTTCAACTTAGAGAAGGGCGTATATATAAACCTTCTTAAATCATATGGTGAACCTGTGAAGGGCACAGTTAAGGAACTGGCAGAGAAATATAACTTTGATATAATGACTATGGTTGGCTTCCTTGACGGAATTAATGACAGCCTTAAGAATCCTAATCCGATTGAGACAATGGATGAGAATACAGAAGTGAACCTTGATTATGATTTGGAAACTCTCTATAAGAATATGGTTGATGCAAGAGCGGACTGGCTTTATGAACTTCCTGAATGGGACGAGTTAATTGATTCCAAGAGAAGAAAGGAACTCTATAAAGAACAGAAACTTTCAACAACAGTTGTTAAGGGACCTAAGATTTCAAGAAATGATCCATGTCCTTGCGGAAGCGGCCTTAAATATAAGAAATGCTGTGGCAAGAACGCATAATTTTGTAAACAATCGTGTAGCGTAAAGCGTAAATCCAGATGGATTTACGCTTTATTTTTTTGCAAAGAAGGAGGAGAAAATATGCAAAAAGATAATACAGAAAAAATGGCATCTATGAAAATCAGCAAATTGTTGATTACAATGGGAATCCCTATGATTTGGTCAATGATGCTGCAGGCGGTGTATAATATTGTAGACAGCGCCTTTGTAGGAAGAATTAAAGGAACGGGAGAAGCAGCACTTAATGCATTAACATTAGCATTTCCCGTACAAATGCTTATTGTAGCGGTGGGAATAGGAACAGGTGTAGGACTTGGTGCACTGTTGTCAAAAAGTTTAGGACAGAATAACATAGATAAAGCAGATAGAGTTGCAGGAACAGGAATTTTTCTTGGAATAATAATCTGGCTGCTATGTGTATTGTTTGGTATATTTGGTGTAAAACCATATATAAACAGCCAGACAAACGATGTATATGTAGCAAAACTGGCAACGGAATATTTACAGATATGCTGTATTATTTCTTTTGGAATGGTACTGTTTGGGATTTTTGAAAAAATGCTTCAGTCAATGGGCAATTCGCTATATTCAACAATTGCACAGATAACAGGAGCTGTTGTTAATATTGTGCTTGACCCGGTAATGATTTTTTCTATGAATCTTGGGGTAAAAGGAGCTGCTTACGCAACCGTAATAGGACAGATTATTTCGTTAATAATGGCAGTGATTTTTCATTATAAAAAAGATAAAGCCATAAATAAAAGTATAAAGTATATACGACCTTCAAAGTCAATAATAAAAGAAATATACAAAATAGGTGTGCCCGCCATTATTGCACAGGCATTAATGTCCGTGATGACCTATGGATTAAATATTATTCTCGGAAAAATAAGTAATTCGGCGGTTACGGCATACGGATTATATTATAAAGTGCAGCAGTTCGTATTGTTTGCGGCATTCGGACTCAGGGATGCAATAACGCCGATTGTTTCTTTCAGTCATGGAATGCAAAATAAAAAACGTATTAACGAAGGCGTAAAATGTGGTATAATATATACGACAATAATCATGATAGCAGGAACCATATTGTTGGAAACATTGGCGGGTGTCCTGGCAAAGATGTTTGGCATAAGCGGAGATACGGGAAGGATGTATATATCGGCGATGCGGATAATATCGGCAGGATTTGTTTTTGCAGGAACCAATATTGCATTTCAGGGTATTTTTCAGGCACTTGACGGCGGAATGGAATCATTAATTGTATCTGTATTACGACAGATAATATTTGTGTTACCTGTAGCATATTTGTTATCCTTACCTGTAAGAAACAATCCCGGTAAAATATGGCTTGTATGGCTCACATTTATATTTGCAGAAGGAATGAGTCTTATCATATCATTATTGTTTATGAAAAAAAGCAGAAAAAATGTTATTAACAATGTTAAGGAGGCAGATTATCATGAGTAAAATTATTACAATCAGTCGAGAGTTTGGCAGCGGCGGACATTTTATAGGCGAAAATGTAGCGAAGAAATTAGGAATAACATTTTATGATTCCCAGATACTTGAGAAAATTGCCGAAGAAACAGGTTTTTCTAAGAAAATTATAGAGGATCAGGGTGAATATTCCCCATCAAAGAGCATATTTTCCTATGCGTTTGTGGGAAGAGATGCGACAGGAAGCTCAATTTCGGACAAAATATATAACGTACAGTCAGCAATAATTAGAGAACTTGCGAAGAAAGAATCTTTTGTAATTATAGGAAGATGTGCAGATTATATTTTAAGGGATAATCCCGATGCGGTACATATTTTTATACACGGTGATGAAGCAGTTAAAAAAGAAAGAATTATGAAATTATATAACAAGACTGAAAAAGAAGCTGCGGTTATGATGCGTGATATGGATAAAAAGAGAAAAATGCACTATAATTATTATACAGAAGGTGAATGGGGCAAAGCCACCAACTACACAATGACGCTTAACAGCAGTAAATTAGGCTTTGATAAATGCATAGACATTATTTCAGAACTGTAAAAGAATTGGAGATATGATATGGTAACACAGAATAAATGCGAAATATCAATACCTGCTATTTTGAAGGTAGAGAAAGACATATTGGGACAGGTAGGAAAATATCTGGCAGATATGAATTTCCATAAAGTTGTTATCCTTTTCGGAAATGGACTTATTGATCTGTTTGGGGATAAAGTTCTTAACGGAATGAAAGAGAATAACATTGAGGTGCTTCTCTATCAGGAAATGGATACGGTCGAAATTAACGCAATAATGCAGCTTGGATTTTCGTTTCCAAATACAACTGAAGCGGTTATAGGCATCGGCGGCGGTAAAGTCATTGATGCGGCTAAATACTGTGGATTTTTAAGGAATCTTCCTTTTATAAGTATCCCTACATCAGCTTCGTCTGATGGTTTTTCAAGCGCCAGTGCATCCCTTATAGTGGAGGGCAGAAGAAAATCCGTACCGGCAAGGATTGCATACGGCATAATCGCAGACATTGAAGTAATAAAAAGTGCTCCTAAGGCATTCCTTTATTCAGGAATCGGAGACATGGTATCCAAAATAACAGCACTTTATGACTGGATTTTTGAACAGGAAAAAGGTTATGATATTGTAAATGACTGTGCTATGATGATATCTAAAAAAGCAGTAAACAGTTTTGTAAGAACACCGTTTAAGGATATTCTGGATGATCGTTTTATTAAGGAACTGATGGATTCCCTCGCTATGAGCGGAATTGCCAATGAGATAGCCGGCAGCAGCGCACCTACAAGTGGAAGCGAACACCTTATATCCCATGCACTTGACAAGATGCTTGAGAAACCAAGTCTTCATGGTATTCAGGTAGGTATTGCGACATACATTATGAGCAAAGTTCAGAATCACCGGTATGAGAGAATTAATACAGTATTTACCGACACCGGTTTCTGGGATTATGTAAAGACACTGGAACTCAGAAAAGAGGATTTTAAGAAAGCGGTAATGCTTGCTCCCGAGATAAAACCTTTCAGACACACGTATCTTCACGAAGAAAAATATAGGAATCTTGCTATAGAAATAATAGAAAAAGATGAAAAACTGAATGAGATTTTAGTATAAAAATAAGCCCTTACAGAGGATAATCCGTAAGGGCTTATATAATATTTATCAGTCAGCCGCAACAAAGAATTTCTGGATTGCAGTATCTCCGTTAGTCTCAACTCTGTAAAGAGTATCGGAACCGAACATCTTGAAAAATGTGTACTTTGATGTACAGCTTATAGAAGTTATATCACCGTCATATATTTTTATCTGATTGCTTCCGTCTTTATTCATTCTGTTAAAAGAATGGTCATAAGTCTCTTCCTGATAATAAATAACATCATTATAAACGTTATATAATACAACTTTGTCTGTTGTAAGAACCTTTTTAGTGTTATTCGAAAGGTTCACAGAGGTAAGAGCATAGTTATTATCGAGGTCAATATAATAAAGAACATTGTTTACAACCGATGCCATGTATGTATTGCCATTCAGATATGAAATTGATGAGCCGTCTGACACACGCATACTGTATACCGAATGGTCGGCAGTACCGGATGAAGAAGGCTTTGAATAATAGATATGTCCTTTATATACTGAAGAATTGGCAATGTCATCTTCAAGAAGGACTTCTTCATTCTTACCGTTAACATTGATGGCGTAAGTTACATTTTTGGAATTGAGTACACCATTAAATATAAGTGTATTGCCGGACAACGCAAGGTCTGTACTGTAACCCGTATGAAGAGTGGTATAACGTCCACCATTTAACGCACATCTTACAACACCATAAAGCTCTCCACGAAGAAGGGAGTTGGTGTTGGATGCCTTGGCATTATTTTTTACATAATAAATGTATCTGCCGGCACAGTTAATATAAGAGACGTCGTCATCTGTAAGACACTTAATGTTGGAACAGTCGCTGTCCATGGAATAAAGCTTGTTATTGTCATAAGGGTTGGAAAAATATATCTTTCCGCCGCTTTCACAAAAGCTTCCTCCGTTTAAAAGATTGCCCGGAGTATTTCCGGTGGTTGAGGAACTGTTCTTGTCTATTTTCGTAACATTATGATATACGATAATAAGAATAATAATAGCGAGAAGAACAGAGCCGCCAATAATGAATTTTGTGTATTTCTTATTCATAATTTATAGACTCCAATACATTATGATAATAATATTATGAAATAAAATTATTTTTTTTTCAAGCAAATTATTATAATTTGTGATATAACTATTAAAAGTGACATATAGAAGGAGAAAATATATGGTAGTTGACTTACAGGAATCAAGAAAACAGATAGATGAGATTGACAGACAGATAGTTGAACTTTTTGAAAAAAGAATGGATGTTGCAGCCAATGTTGCCGATTATAAAATAGCAACGGGAAAAGCTGTATTTGATAAAGAAAGAGAAGAACAGAAAATTGATACACTGAGACATCTTGCACATTCGGATTTTAACAACAAATGTGTGGCAGAACTTTTTACACAGATTATGGCAATGAGCCGCAAATTCCAGTATTCAAAGCTTGAGATGAGAAAGTCGGATTCCAGGTTAGAACCATACGACATTGTTGATGATATAAGACGTGACAATATTAAAGTTGTGTATCAGGGCGTGCCGGGAGCATACAGCCATGAAGCAATGCTTAATTTTTTCGGCAGCGATGTCAGAAATATGAATGTAGATACTTTCAGGGAGGCTATGGAAGCTGTGAGTGACGGTGTGGCGGATTATGCCGTTATACCGATAGATAATTCTTCAGCAGGAATGGTTAATGATACTTATGATCTTTTGCAGGAATTTAATAATTACATAGTGGGAGAGACTTATGTGAAGATAAGACATTGCCTCCTTGCAAAGCCGGGGGCGACACTTAAGGACATAAAGTGCGTATATTCCCATCCTCAGGGCCTTGCCCAGTGTGCCGCATTTCTTGACAGACATAAGGACTGGCACCAGAAAGCATATCTTAATACAGCAATGAGTGCCAAAAAAGTTGCCGAAGACAATGACATTCATCAGGCAGCAATAGGTTCTGCAAATTGTGCCGATGAATATGGTCTTCAGATTCTTGAAGATGGTATTAACTCATCGGCATGCAATACCACAAGATTTGTAATTGTCAGCAGAAAAAGAGAATTTATTAAAAATGCCGACAAGGTAAGCGTGTGTTTTGAAGTTCCGCATAAATCGGGAAGTCTTTACAATGCGTTATCACATATTATGTTTAATAATCTTAATATGACTAAAATAGAGTCAAGACCTATACCTGAGCATAACTGGGAATTCAGATTTTTTGTGGATTTTGAAGGAAATCTTGCAGACCCCGGCGTAAGAAATGCTCTGAGAGGTATATCGGAAGAGTCGAATTATTTGAGACTGTTAGGAAATTATTAGGAGGCATTATAATGAACAGTTCAGAATTATTATTATACAAAAATCCGGAAAATCGCGAGGTTTTTGATTGCATGCTAAGGATAGCTTCAGAAGAATTTGAAGGACTTGACGTTAAAAAAACGGCAGGACGGATTGTGTCGCATATTCTTGAAGTATCGGAAAAGATGGGATTTAACGGAAATTTATGGCAGGACTATCTTGCATATAATCTTGCAAATGATGAGAATTCTTACAGTCTTTCCTGTGAAAGAAGGGGAAGAATGGAAGGCAGCATTAACAAAGCAGCATTGCTTGATATGGCTGTGTACAGAGAACTTTTTAATACGGATTTAAGTGGGACTGACGCTAAATACGGCACATTTTTATCCATGCTCACCGGATTTGAAAACAATAATGAGGGTGAAAAATACTATAATAAAAGAATAAGAAACAGGATAATTAAACTGGCAGAGGAACTTTCCGGGGCAGCGGATGACAATACATTTTTAAATACCGTATGTGATTTTTATAAAGATGCAGGTGTCGGATGTATAGGACTTTTTAAGGCTTTCAGGGTAGGACATGATGACAATGACAGACCTGTAATCACTCCTGTTATAAGTGTTGAGCACAAATATCTTAAAGATCTCATAGGATATGATATACAGAAAAAGAAAATAACGGACAATACGGAGGCATTTCTTGCAGGAAGTAAAGCTAATAACGTTCTTTTATTCGGTGACAGCGGAACCGGAAAATCATCCTGCATTAAGGCAATACTTAATGAATATTACGATGACGGACTAAGAATGATTGAGATATATAAACATCAGTTTAAGGATTTGTCAGCAATTATCAATCAGGTAAAGGACAGAAATTACAAATTCATCATATATATGGATGACCTTTCTTTTGAAGAATTTGAGATAGAATACAAGTTCTTGAAAGCTGTTATTGAGGGAGGACTGGAAAAAAGACCTGACAATGTACTTATATATGCGACAAGCAACAGAAGACATCTTGTCAGGGAAAAATATTCTGATAAAGAAGAAAGAGACGACGACCTTCACACAAGGGATACAGTGGCAGAGAAACTTTCGCTTTCTGCACGATTCGGCGTATCCGTATATTTTGGCTCGCCTGACAAGAAACTTTTTAATGAAATAGTAAAAGGTCTTGCACAAAAGAATAACATTAAAGTTGACGAAAATACGCTTCTCATGGAAGCCAATAAATGGGAATTGTCCCACGGTGGATTGTCAGGAAGAACCGCGGAACAATTCATAAGTTATATGGTATCGGCATACGCAGATTAATTTAATGAATCACGAAGCTTATCAAGATAATCATAACTTATCATAAGATTGCCCATTCCTGTTCCAAGACGGATGTCAGGTTTGTTTGCACCGTGAAAATCGGAACCTCCGGATTCCAGAAGTCCGGTTTCATGGGCAAGCTTTCTTACCGTAAGTTCGTCAAATCCCTTGTAGGTTGAATACATGGATTCAATTCCGGTGAGCCCGCAGTCTTTAAGTCTTATACATAAATCCTTTAATTCTCCCATTGTAAGGTGGTAGAGTAAAGGATGGGCAAGGATTGCGGCACCGCCGGCTTTTTTTATCATATCAACCGCGTCATATACGGATTTATGTTCGCGGCTCACATACAAAGGACAGCCGTCACCAAGATATTTTGAAAAGGCTTCCTTGTTGTCTTTTACATAGCCTTTCTTAGTCATATAAGAAGCAAAGTGAGCTCTGGTTATAATGCTGTGGGGGAACATGTTCTCAAGAACTTCAAGAGAAACCGGAAAACCGGCTTCATTGAATTTCTGTATAAGCAGCCCGTTTCTTGCATCACGCCTTTTGATTTCTTCATATATTGCATCGTGGAATTCTTTGTTTTTGTAATCAATAAAAAGTCCCACTATATGAATTTCTTTATCTTTATAACTTGTACTTATCTCTATTCCGGGAATAACTTCTATTCCGGCTTTGTCACCTGCATCGATTGCTTCGTCAATTCCATCCGTTGTATCGTGGTCGGTAAGGGCAAATGCACTTATGTCGTTTTTGACAGCCTCCTTTACAAGCTCTGCAGGAGAAAATGTGCCATCCGAATAAGTTGAGTGAACGTGTAAGTCAATCTTTTTCATTCAAAATGTCCTCTCTTTAATGTAAAAAAATAATTATTTTTGTCATAATTTATATAGCATACATTTTGAGATAATGCTATACTTAATATGTAATGAATGGAATTACTTTATAATCCCGGATAACATCCTCGGGTAAGAGGGTTTAGATATATGAAAAAAAAGAGAATATTGACGATTGCAGGTATTGCAGCTTTTTTTGTTGCAGTAATTACTGTGATTATTGTTTTGCTGAACGTCGGAAGAACAAGTGATGATTCCTCAGAAACCGGTATAGCTGTAGGGGATACGACTACAGGAGGATATGTTCATATCACCACAGATGCAACAACATCTGACAGATTTAAAGAGACAATGACTACAGAGAACGGAAGAACATCTCCATCTGAGATAGGAGATATTACAAGTGATGACGATAATTTTGATACCGTTCCGAAACCGATTACGACAACAGCAGGCGCAGATAAGACAACATCCCACCCTGATAACAATACCACAGATAATACAACGGAAAGCACAACTGCAACAGAATCAGAACAGCCGACGGCAGCAGAATCTTCAGTGGAGAGTAATATTACACAATTCTCCTTTGTTAAGTATGACATAGCAGGAATGCCGGATACATACAACTGGAGTGAGTATCTGCTGAGAAAGGGCTATAAGAATGTAAATAACCGGACTGAGCTGACAGATTATGCACAGTCTGTTTTAAATAAAATAACCGAGACCAAGGGCGTAAGATATATACTTGCACCCAGAGGTATATTTGATGATATTATAGGCGAGAATCCATCCGATGCCCATTTGTATGAGCTTTTCGGAATGGATTATCAGACATATATGTGCAAGGGTGTAGCTATATTCCGTATGCGTAAGGTGCAGGATGTGGTGAATCGTGTGACAGATAAGTCCGTGTACGCTATCTATTATTATTCTTATGAGGACTACGTCATGATGACCGAGGTTGACAATAAGATTAAGGAGATAGTTGCCGGATTCAGTGGCAGCGAATTTGACAAGATTAAAGCAGCCCATGACTACCTTTGCGCTAACGTGGAATACAAGGAAGTATCTGACGGATATGCCTCCCATACATCGTATGGTGCATTGATTAACGGACAGAGTGTCTGTGAGGGTTATGCCAAAGCATATAAGCTTATGCTGAATGCAATGGATATTCCCTGCGATATGGTTGTGAATGCCACACACGGATGGAACGAAGTATTTTACGATAATAAATGGTATATGGTTGATGTAACCAACGACGATACCAGTTCCTCGTACCGCTATTTTATGTTGGGCAGCGACGTAATGTTAAGCAGGACGGATAAGTATGTGGAATCGGAATTGATTGATGAAGAAAAGTTAGGACGTATATCATATTATAACTACATTGACGGAACGAACAGCTCGGTTAATAAGCTGGCTGAGTTTACATATAACAGTATACAAAGAGTATCAGATAAAATCCCACAGTGATGTGGGATTTTATAAACGGAATTTGATTAATAGTATTAACGAAGGACAATAATGAATAATCTTACATTAATAGGATATCTGAAAAAACAGATAAAAAACAACGGATGCGGCAGTCTTTCAATATCGAAGCTGTCTTCTTATTCTTTAGAACATAATGAATTACTGCACCATATTGCATTATATGCTTATCTTACCGATAAGATACATCTTTGCGGTAAGAATGAAGCTCTTTATATGGAATGTATGAAGATTAAGAATAATGAAAATTACATAAGGGACTGCAAAGAATATGCCGGAATTTACGATGCATATAAAGAAGAGATCGGGGAATTCAAAAAAGAAGATGAATTCAAGGCGAAGATAAGAAAAAGAATTCTGGAACTTCAGAGAGAAAAGTCCATAAGTAATTACAGGATATATACGGACCTGGGTCTGAATCCCGGCAACGTAAACAGTTTTCTTAAAAACGGTGATTACAGAAAATTAAGTCTTAATATAGTAAGAAGAATATGGAAATATGTAGAAAGGATTTAAAGAAATGATAAAGACCTTATTAAAACACGTAAAGCAGTATAAGGCAGCATCCATAGCAACCCCTTTTTTTATGATTCTTGAAGTTGCCATGGAAATGACGGTGCCTTACCTTATGGCATCCCTTGTAGACGATGGAATCGAAAAAAGCGATATGAGACATATCCTTATAGTCGGAGGCATTATGTTTATTGCCGCTCTTGTAGGACTTTTTGCAGGACTTATGGGTGGCAAATACGGAGCCAAAGCTTCCGCGGGATTTGCTAAAAATCTGAGAGAAGGTATGTATAACAATATACAGACATTCTCTTTTTCAAATATTGATAAATTCAGTACGGCAGGTCTTGTAACAAGACTTACAACGGATGTAACCAATGTGCAGAACTCATACCAGATGATTTTGAGAATGTGTATGAGAGCTCCGGCAAGCCTTATTTTTGCCATGATAATTTCTTTTACAATCAATGTAAAAATGGCAAGTATATTTTTGATTGCGGTAATAATTCTTGGCGGAATACTTACCATACTTATGCTAAAAGCCAACAGGTATTTTAAACAGGCATTTCCTAAATACGATGAACTTAACGAAAGCGTTCAGGAAAATGTATCCGCAATCCGTGTGGTCAAGGCGTATGTCCGTGAAGAACATGAAGACAAGAAGTTTAAGAAAGCCAGCAATAACATTTACTCAATGTTTGTAAAAGCGGAAAATGTGCTGGTATTCAATAATCCTGCGATGATGGTTGCCATATATACCTGTATGCTTCTCATAAGCTGGATTGGTGCAAAACTTATAGTCAGCAGTAATGAAACAGCACTTACGGTAGGCAACCTTACAAGCCTTATATCTTACTGCATGAACATACTTATAAGCCTTATGATGCTTTCTATGGTATTTGTAATGATATCAATGAGTGTGTCAAGTGCAGAACGTATTGCAGAAGTGCTTAATGAAAAAGCTGATATAGTCAATCCTGATAAACCGGTTATGGAAGTAAAGGATGGAAGCATTATTTTTAACCATGTAAACTTTAAATATAAAAAAGACAGCGAAGATATGGTGTTAAGCGATATACAGCTTGATATAAAATCCGGAGAGACAATAGGAATTATCGGCGGAACCGGAAGTGCCAAGACCAGCCTTGTCAATCTTATAAGCAGACTTTACGATGTAACAGATGGTGATATAGAGGTCGGCGGCGTTGATGTCAGAAAGTATGACCTGGAAACACTCCGTAATCAGGTAAGTGTTGTTTTACAAAAAAATGTCCTTTTTTCGGGAACAATTCTTGAAAATTTAAGATGGGGCAATAAAGAAGCAACGGAAGAAGAGTGCATCAGGGCCTGCAGGCTTGCCTGTGCAGATGAGTTTATTGAGAAATTCCCTGACGGCTATAATACATACATCGAGCAGGGCGGCACCAATGTATCCGGCGGACAGAGGCAGAGACTTTGTATTGCGAGAGCCTTACTTAAAAACCCAAAGATTCTTATCCTTGATGATAGCACAAGCGCGGTTGATACAACTACTGATAAAAAAATCAGAACAGCCTTTAAAACAGAGATACCTGACATTACAAAGATTATCATTGCACAGAGAATATCGAGTGTTCAGGACGCAGACAGGATAATTGTAATGGAGGATGGTAAAATTAACGGAGTGGGAACTCACGAAGAGCTTCTTGCCGGTAATGACATATACAAAGAAGTGTATGAGTCCCAGACAGGAACGGGCGGAGACTTTGATGAAAATTCAAAAGGAGGCGATAAGTAATGCCTGCACCAAGAGGAATGAAACCTACAGTAAACAATCCTGCACAGGTTTTAAAAAGAATTTTGAAACTTGTATTCAAAAGATATAAATTTGCCTGCATATTTGTTGCGTTATGTATAGTGGTAAACGTTTTTTCAACATTGCAGGGAACAATGTTCATAAGAACACTTATTGATGATTTTATCATACCGCTTTTAAAACAGGATGTACCTGATTATACTGCTTTGTCGAAAGAAATATTAAGAGTTGGCTGCATATACCTTGCAGGCGTTCTTGCTGCATTCGGTAATGCCAAGACAATGGTATATGTAACACAGGGAACATTAAAATACACAAGGGACGAGCTTTTCCATCATATGGAATCTCTTCCTATCAGATACTTTGACACGCACTCACACGGAGATATTATGTCCGTATATACCAATGACGTAGATACTTTAAGACAGATGATAAGCCAGAGCATACCACAGTTTCTTAACAGCATAATTATGATTGTTGGAATTGTAATAAGCATGGTTTCCATAAGTCTTCCACTTACAGGAGTAGCCTTTGTAATGGTAGCGGTAATGATTATTCTTACAAAAAAAGTATCAGGACTCAGCGGAAAGTATTTTGTCGCACAGCAGAGAGACCTGGGTGCCGTAAACGGATATATCGAAGAAATGATGGCAGGACAGAAAGTTGTAAAAGTATTCTGCCATGAAGAAGAAGGAAAAGAAAAATTCAAAGAACTCAATGACAGACTTTTTGACAGCGCATATAATGCCAACAAATACGCTAATATAATAGGACCTATTAATGCACAGCTTGGTAATTTAAGTTACGTTGTAATAGCTATTGCGGGCGGACTTTTTGCAATATACGGAATAGCCGGAGTAACAATCGGAGGACTCGTAAGTTTCCTCACCCTGAGCAAAAGCCTTAATATGCCTATTAACCAGATCAGTATGCAGTTTAACAGTATTATTATGGCACTTGCGGGAGGGGAAAGAATTTTCTCGCTTCTTGATGAAAAACCTGAGGTTGACGAGGGTTATGTAACGCTTGTAAATGCTGTAAAAAAAGATGGTGTAATAAGCGAGACCAAAGACCGTACAGGTCTATGGGCATGGAAGCACTATCATAAGGAAAATAATACAACCGATTATATAGAGCTTAAAGGTGATGTGGAATTTTTTGATGTGGATTTTGGATATAATGATGAAAAAATTGTACTTCACAATGTTGACCTGTATGCTACGCCCGGACAGAAGATTGCATTTGTAGGCTCAACAGGAGCAGGCAAGACCACCATAACTAACCTTATTAACCGCTTTTATGATATACAGGATGGAAAAATCCGTTATGATGGCATTAATATTAATAAGATAAAAAAAGCAGATTTGAGAAAATCACTTGGTATTGTATTGCAGGACACACATCTTTTTACCGGTACTGTTATGGATAACATAAGATACGGAAGACTCGATGCAAGCGATGAGGATGTGTATGCGGCAGCGAAACTTGCCAATGCCCACGGCTTTATAAAACATCTTCCTAAGGGTTACGATACCATGCTTACAGGTGACGGCGCCAATTTAAGCCAGGGACAGAGGCAGTTACTTGCCATTGCCAGAGCTGCAATAGCAGACCCTCCGGTTCTTATCCTTGATGAAGCAACATCTTCTATTGATACCAGAACTGAAAAAATAGTCCAGGACGGTATGGACAGACTGATGAAAGGCAGAACAACTTTTGTTATTGCCCACAGACTTTCCACTGTAAAAAATGCTGACTGTATAATGGTTCTTGAGCAGGGACGTATCATTGAAAGGGGCTCACATGATGAACTTATTGCGAAAAAAGGAAGATATTACCAGTTATATACAGGAAATAATATCGGTGAATAATCCCGATTAAGAAAAGTGATATATATTATAGAAAAATGATATTTTATTGGTTCGCCTTTTTTGTTAAAATTAAAAGATACAAAGAAGGAGGTATTACCCAATGAAAAAATTGCGTAAATTATTTGCAATTCTTCTTGTGGCACTTATGGTATTTTCCATGGCAGCCTGCGGCAAGAAGAACCAAGGATCGGTTGAGACAACAACTCCTGTAGAGACAGAGTCTACAACTGATAATTCCAACAAAGCAACAGAGCTTACTCTTAATGTCCATTATTTAAGAGAAGACGGTGCGTATGATGGCTGGAATGTATGGCTTTGGCCGGATGGCGGTGACGGTAAGGCATACACATTCGGAACAGACAAAGATGAACACGGTGTTAAGACAACAGCAGTGTATCCTGCAGGTACAACAACTATAGGTTTCATCGTCAGACTCAATGAATGGGAATCAAAGGATATTGATTCCGATCAGTTTATTACATTGAACGGTGTTATCGCCGGAACAGTTGAAGTATACATAACTTCAGGTGTTGAAGGATACAAAATAGAGTTAGGAGAAGATTGCGTGACAGGACTTAGTGTATTAAGTGCAGAACTGGATGGAGATTTCCAGACACTTAAGATATCTTTGACAGAAGAATACAAGGACAATGAAATTAAAGTTACTGACGCAGAAGGCAAAGAATTAGCTATTGACAGCATTGAAAAAGACTCAGGTGATGCTAAGAAGATAATTGTTAAACTTAAAGAAAAAGCAGACCAGTTTGGCAAATATAAAGTAATGCTGGGAAATGTCGGATATGATGTAACCGTACCTGATTATTATTCTACATCTGAATTTGAAGATACTTATACATATGACGGAGATGACCTTGGAGCAGCATGGTCTAAGGATTCCACAACATTTAAAGTATGGGCACCAACGGCTAAGGCTGTTAAAGTCAATACATACAAGTCAGGCGTTAAGGGTACAGATGACCTTATTAAATCATATGATATGACACTTGATAAGAATGGCGTATGGACAGTTAAGGCAGAAGGAGATCTTAACGGCGTATTCTATTTATATGAAGCAGATTTTGGCTCATCTAAGACAGAGGCATGTGATCCGTATGCTAAGGCAGTCGGAGTCAATGGTGACAGGGCAATGGTAATTGATTTATCATCAACAGACCCTGACGGATGGGATAAGGATACTAATCCTAATAAGAAGCTTAATGCTACAGATGCATCAGTATATGAACTCCATATAAGAGACCTTTCGGCTGATTCATCATCAGGAATTAAGAATACAGGTAAGTATCTTGGACTTACAGAAACAGGAACAACTAATGGTTCAGGACAGGCAACAGGTCTTGATCATATCAAAGAACTTGGTGTAACACATGTCCAGATCGGACCAATGTATGATTATGCAACAGTTGACGAGACTAAGTTAGATACAAAACAGTACAACTGGGGTTATGATCCTAAGAATTACAATGCACCTGAGGGTTCATACTCATCAGATCCATATAATGGAGCAACACGTGTAAGTGAAGTTAAACAGATGGTTAAAGCATTACATGATAACGGATTAAGCGTTGTTATGGACGTTGTATATAACCATACATACAATACAAGCTACTGCTTCAATGAACTCGTACCTGATTATTTCTATCGTCCGGGTTCTAATGGTTCGGGCTGTGGCAATGATGTAGCTTCAGAGAGAGCTATGATAAGTAAGTTTATTGTTGATTCTGTAGTATACTGGGCTAAAGAATATCATATCGACGGTTTCAGATTTGACCTTGTAGGCCTTATTGATATTGATACAATTAAAGCAATCAGAACAGAGTTAGATAAGATAGATCCTTCTATCATCCTTTACGGTGAAGGTTGGAGCATGACAACTAAGATTACTAAGTCAAATGTAACACTGGCAACACAGATGTACGTTAATAAGTTAGACGGATTCGCAATGTTCAGTGATACAATCCGTGATGCAATTAAAGGCAGCGTATTTAAGGCAGAAGAAAAAGGATATGTCAACGGAAACATCTCTAATGCAGATGTAATCAAGAAAGCAATCCAGGGCAAGACCGGCTGGTCAGAAAAGGGCTCACAGAATATTGTCTATGCATCATGCCACGATAACATGACATTATGGGATGAAATCAATTTATCTAATGCAAGTGACAGTATGGAAGCTAAGGTTAAACAGAATCTTCTTTCGGCAGCTATTGTATACACTTCACAGGGAACACCATTTATCCTTGCCGGTGAAGAAATATTAAGAAGCAAGCCTACGGGTGACGGAACATATAGCAGCGACAGTTATAATGCAGGTGATGAAGTAAACAGCATTAAGTGGAGCACATTAAGTGATGCTACATACCAGAAAGTATTTAATTACTATAAGGGAATGATAGCATTCAGAAAAGCACATGCTTCATTAAGAATAATGGATACCGCTTCAAGTTATTATAAGTTTTCTGAAGGTACGGACAAGGGCGTTATTGCTTATGAATTAACAGGTGTTAAGGAAGAAGTATCAGATTCGATCTTTGTTATATATAACCCATTAAGCGAAGCAACAACAGTTACACTTCCGGAAGGAGACTGGACAATCTGCGTACAGGGTGACAAGGCAGGAACGGATTCCCTCGGAACAGCAAACGGTAAAATTACTGTAGACGGAATTTCATGTACAATACTTGTAAAAGGCGCAACAAAATAATATAGCATAATTATAGTCCCGGGAACGTCAGGCTCCCGGGACTTATTATTTCCCATACATATTATAATCGCAGAAAATCAACATTTTTAGATTAAAAAATCAACATAAACGCTATTGAAAAAATAAAATTAAAGTAATAGAATAAATACAGTCGTAAGACACAATAATGTATTCAGGAAAGGAATAAAAAAATGAAAAAAATTGCAAAAAGAGTAATTACAGCCGTTTTAGCAATGGCAATGGTAATTGGAATGATGGCTATGACAGCTTTCGCAGCAGATGACACATACAGTGTTATCGGATCAATCAATGGTAACTGGGATAAGGACACAGATTTGGTTAAGCAGGCAGATGGAACATATTCAGTAGACATCACAGATGTTAAGGCTGGATCTTATGAATTCAAGGTTCGTACAAACCATGCTTGGGATAATGGCGAATATAACCTTGAAGGAGATGCATCAAGCGGCGGAGCTAATGCAAAAGTTGATGTAGCAAAAGATGGTTCTACAGTAACAATTACATTTGATGGAACTAAGGCAGCTGTAACAGTTAAAGAAGCAAGTGCAGCACCAGCAGCTCCAGCAGACAAGACTCCAGCAGCAGGCGATTCTTCAGTTATGGTATACATCGTAGCAGCAGTTGCAGCATTAAGCGCAGTTGTAGCAGTTGTAGCTAAGAGAAGAAGCGTAGAAGCTTAATTAGTATTTTATAGAAATGCTTACATAAAGGAATCGGTTCAGACCGGTTCCTTTTTTGTATGGGATATTCTAAGAATTGTGATATTGCACATATATTTAATAAAAACAACATTTTTATAGTGGAAAAACAACAAATGAAATATTGAAAAAATAAAATACCTGTACTAAAATAAAATTAGTGTCATAAGACATGAATAAAATGTATTGGAAAGGAAGAATACGAAAAATGAAGAAAATTTTTAAGAAGGTCATTGCTACAGTAGCTGCTTTTGCATTCGTAGCAGCAGGACTTGTTGCAGCACCTAAGACTGCTAAGGCAGCAGGAACAACAGTTAAAGTATATGTTGAACTGACATCAGGTAAGACAGCAGAGTATTACAAAGGAAATGTTTGGGGCGGAACTGCAAGTGTAGCGACCGCTGCAACAGCAGCTAAGCCAACAGGCTGGGGTACTGGAACTCTTCCGGTAGGAGATGCAGTTACAGAAGACGGCAAGAATTACGCAGTATTTACAATTAACAATGCGGATGAAGTACAGGGCTTTCAGGTAGTTGGATATGGTGATGGTGCAGCTAATGCAGAATATCAGGAAGGCGCTTGGAATTCAGAAGTTGTAGCACAGAGCAATGGTAAAGCATATTTCGATTTAACATCAAAGAAGTTATTTAAAGATGCTGCAATGACACAGGAAATTGCACCACTTCCTGTAACTGATGTACTTTCTGTAGTAGGTACTATTACAGATACCGGATTTGATTTACCAGGTAAGACTATGACAAAGAATGGTGATACATACACAATTACATTCCAGAATGTAGCAGCCGGCAATTATATATATAAGTTCCTTCAGTCAGCAGCTGAATATTCATGGAAATACCAGATTGGTAAGGATAATTCATTTGGTGACAATACAGCTAATTTCGAATTAGTATTGGATAAAGCCAGCGATGTAACATTCACAGTAAAAGTAACAGATGTTACAGGCGGTACAGGACTTGATGCAAAACAGATTACAGCTGTAGAATATGCCGGTCCAACTGTAACACCAGTCGTAGACAACACACCAGCAGGCGGAGATAACAAACCGGCAGGCGGAGACAACAAGCCAGCAGGCGGAGACAATAAGCCAGCA
>OGOW01000945.1_pt1 | contig 29316 bp, 19 predicted proteins | sample 1552781 | NCBI WGS metagenome assembly OGOW01 (sample SAMEA2580145, study PRJEB22360) | human gut metagenome | biome: human gut; feature: human-associated habitat; material: faeces | place: Denmark | collected 2008/2010
CCTGCGGCTCGTCGCCGCCTTCGCCGCCCTCTTCGCCCTCTTCGGCGCGGGTCAGGACGGTGACGGGATCGTTAGGCAGGCCGTCGTTGTCGTAATAGGTGACGCTGGCTTCCAGATCGTCGATGCAGTAGCGCAGGTTGGTGCTGATCGGCGTGAAGATCTGCGACCGGGACTTCAGCAGCGTAACCGCCGGTTTCGAGAACGAGAGCGAAGCGTCGGTGATGGCTCCGGCCTGCGAGAACATCACCGTATCGGTCAGGGAACCTTTCTCGAACACGACGCCGATCTTTCTTGAAATGCCGTAGTTGGCCGAATAGGTGAATACGATTTCGTTATTGCCGTATCCCTGGAGTTTGTTGAGGGAGGCCCACTTCACGGGACGCGTGAAGCGCGCCGTCCAGTCGCCGTTCGAGTAGACCAGCACGTGCGTCGAGCCGGCATCCTTGGTCAGGGAAAGTTCGCGCGCCGAGACCGCCAGAGGCAGGTCCAGCTCGAAATCCTCCTGGCAGCCGGTCAGGGCCGTCGTCAGGGCCGTCAGGGCGATCAGTACACCGGCGACCGATCTTTTCTGTTTATTGAATATTGTTTTCATTCGTCTGAAAGTTTCGGATTATTACAAGCCGTAAGCCTTGTATTCGTTGTTGTCGAGGTTGTTCTTCGAGTAGGTGACCTCCGTGTCGGGAATGGGGTAGTAGCGGTGGCACGGTTTGATCCGGCTGTTAGCCGTGTTGAGTTGCAGATAGGCGTAGTCGCTGTTGTCCGTTACGGCTTCGTACCAGATGCCCCAGCGGACCAGGTCGTACTTGCGCTGGAATTCGCCGAAAAGCTCGCGGGCGCGCTCGTTGCGGATCTCCTCCTCGAGGCGCGCGGGGGTGCGGAAGGTGTACTTGGACAGATTGGCGCGCGTGCGGGTCATGTCGAGGTATTCGACCGCCTTTTCGTAGTTTTCCTTGTAGAAATAGCACTCGGCCATCATCAGCAGCGCGTCGGCATAGCGGAAGACCTTGTAGTTGTTGCCGTCGGCCGAGGACTGCATGTTCGGACACCAGAACTTCGGTCCGCACCACGGGCGGGTGTTGGTGCTGTTGAACGTCTTGTCCTCGTATCCCCATGCCATGTTGTACTTGGCGCGGATGTCCTTGCCCATTTTGGACTGGAGACCCTGGCTGAAATAGACGTTCGGACGCATCGCCGACCAGACGGTCGCCTGGTCGCCCAGTTCGGGAATCTCCACGCCGTCGTAGACCGCCGAATTGGCCGCACGCGGGTAGGGCTGGCAGATGCAGGCCACGTTGGACGTGTAGGTAAGGGCGCCCTGGGTGTAGGTGTGCTGAATTTCCATGATCGACTCCGGGGTGTTCTTGTTCCGGAACAGGATATTCTCGGCGTAGTCGTACTGCGACAGCGGACCGTAAATCGTTTCGATCTGCTCCAGCGCGTCCAGCGCCACGTCCCACTGCTTGTTCCACATGGCCATCTTGGCGATGAGCATGTAGGCGCAGGAGGCTCCCAGACGATTGGCCTCGTTGTCGTAGGTGCGGGTTTGGGCGGCGAGGGGAGCTATCGACTGAAGGTCTTCGATGACTTTGTTGCGGGTCTCGTTGGCGTCCATGCGCGGCAGCACCTGAATCCGGCTCAAAACCTCGTTGTCCGTAACGTCGTCGAAATAGAACGGAACGTTGCCGAAGAAGCAGGTCAGCGTCCAGTAGAAGAACGCCCGCAGGGTTTTCGCCTCGCAAAGCAGCTGGTGGTACTGCTCCTCGCTGATTACCTCGTTTTTATAGGCGCGCTCGATGCCGTTGACGGCGAAGTTGCAGCGCTGTACGCCGAGGTAGCCGTTGCGCCAGACCGTCGAACCCATGCGCGGCACGGCGGGCGAGATGTCCAGGCTGGCGTCGAGCGTTCCCGACGGGCAGTAGGCGATGTCGGTGACACACTCGGTGGCGATCATGTAGGTATAGGTGTAGATCGACTTGATCGGAATGTAGCATCCGTTTACGACCGACTGGCATTCCGAAAATTTGCGGAAGAAGTCGTCGGGATTCGAGATGCCCGATGTGTCTTCGTCCAGCGTGCATGCCTGGAACGAAAGCATGGCCATGGCCGCGGCCGTGTAGAATATATGTTTGAGTTTCATCGTCTTAATTCTGTTAGGTTAGTATCTCAACTGAAGGCTGAATATGATGGTGCGGGGCTTGGGATAGGCGCCCAGGTCCATACGGCGCAGCGTCGACGAGGTTCCCTCGCTGGAAACGTCGGGGTCGAATCCGTTGTACTTTTTCCACAGAAAGAGGTTTTCGCCCGATACGCTCAGGGTGAGGTCTTTCATCCACGAGCATTTTTTCTTGAGGTCGAACGTGTACGACAGCGTGATGTTCTTCAGCCGGAGGTACGAAGCGTCGTGGATCATAAAGTCGCTCGGAAGCGCGGCGTCGCTTTTCGCTCCGGCCCGCGGAATGTCGGAATTCGGGTTCCGGACGGGATGCCAGGCGTTCAGCATGTAGCGGTACTGGTTAGCGAACTGCGAACCGGCCATGTAGATCTCCGAATAGTTGTAGATCTTGCCGCCGAGCGAGTAGGCGAAGTAGACGCCCAGCTTGAAACCGTGGATGTAGAACGTGTTCTGCAAACCTCCGTACAGATACGGGTCGGCGTTGCCTTGGTAGATCAGGTCTTCGCGCGAGAGCACGCCGTCGTGGTTGGTGTCGTAGTAGCGCGGGCCTCCGTCGGTGTTGGCCGGGCTGACGTAGGTTTTCGTCACCGCGTTTTCCTCGCGTTCCTCGGCGCTCTTCCACGTGCCGCCGTATTTGAATCCCCAGAGCGAGTTGAGCGGGTAGCCCTTGACGTAGCCGTACATCATGTAGGGGTTGTTGCCCGGCGAGTTGTAGGCCGAAATGAAGTCCTCGGAACCGATGTCGTCGACCTTCTGTTCGTTGTGCGACAGGGTGAGCGTCGTCGACCAGTGGAACTTCGGGCGGACGATGTTGTGGCTCTCGACCGACAGCTCGATACCCTTGTTCGAGGTCGAGCCGATGTTGGTCCAGCGTGACGTGTAACCGGTTTGGGCCGCAACGGCCAGCGACATCAGCAGGTCGGTCGTTTTGGATTTGTAGGCTTCGGCCGTGATGTTCAGGCGGCCTTTGAACATCGACCAGTCGATCGCCACGTTGTAGGCCGTGGTCTTCTCCCACGTGAGGTCCGGGGAGTCCAGGCGGCTGCGGTAGAACGCCACGGGCTGCGATCCGTCGAACAGATAGCCGCCCGTCGTCGAGGAGAGGGTGGCGAGCGAACGGTAGGTGCTGATCGCGTCGTTACCCGTCAGACCGGCGCTCAGGCGCAGCGACAGGTCGTCGATCCAGTTGCAGTCCTTCAGGAAATTCTCGTTCGAAATGTTCCACTTGAGGGCGGCCGACGGGAAGAACGCCCACTTGTTGTTGGCCGCGAAGTTCGAGGCTCCGTCGTAACGTCCCGTCACGGTCAGGTAGTAGCGCGACTTCCAGTTGTAGTTCAGACGCGCGTAGACCGATGTTTTGGTTTTCTTCGAGTAGGAAGTGCCCGCCGAATAGGTCTCTTTGTCCTGCACGGCGTTCATGTTGTTCCACAGGATGGCGTCGTCCATGTAGCCTTTGCCGCTCAGGTTGAAATCGTGCGAGGCGAAACTGTAAGCCGAGAAACCGCCGAGAACGTCGAACGAATGGCCGTTCTTTTCGAACTTGTAGCCGGCCGTGGTCTCCCACGAGAACGAGTGCTCGTCCCACTCGGCGCGGTAGGCCTCGCCGCCTTCGTTCTCGCCCTTCAGGGGAAGGGTTCCCGGATAGTAACGGTAGGTATGCCGCTGGTAGAGGTAGTAGGAGAAGGTGCTGTTGATCGTGAAGTTCTTCACCGGCTCCAGTTTCAGCGTGAAGGCGTGGTTGTTCGAGTGGCGTTCGAGGTAATAGGTGTTCAGGTCGATCAGCGCACGCTGCGTGTTGATCTTCTGTCCGTTGTAATACAGCGGGTTATACGTGTCGTTCGGCTTGAGCAGCGGTGACAGATACTGGGCGCTGCTGTACCAGGCCGTTCCGCCGATGGAGGATTTGTTCTGGTCGTTGTGACGCCAGGTGTACGAACCCGTATAGCCGACTTTCATCCATTTGAACAACTGGCGTTCGAGGTTGATACGTCCCGTGAAACGCTGCTGGCCGCTGTCCTGGATGATACCTTCGGTGTCGTTGTAGGAGAACGAAGCGTAATACGACGATTTGTCGCTGGTTCCCGACAGCGAGAGGGCGTAGTTGGAATAGAGGGCCGTGCGGGTGATCTCGTTGATCCAGTTCGTCCCTTCGCCCAGCGAGAGCGGGTCGGAATAGACCGAACCGGAGAGGGGCGTGTCCTTGCCTACGTCGGGGTGGTTGGCGTCGCTGCCGAAATAGGCGTAGTCGTTGCGGTACTGCGCGAATTCCGACGCGTTCATAATGTCGAGCTGACGGGGCAGCTGGGAGAAGCCCATGTCGGTCTTGAAGGTGATGTTGACCTTGCCCTTGGAGCCGAGACCCCGTTTGGTGGTGATGAGGATGACGCCGTTTGCGCCGCGCGAACCGTAGATCGCCGTCGAGGAGGCGTCCTTGAGGACGGATATGCCTGCGATGTCGTCGGAGTTGATGTCGTTCAGGTCGTGGATGGCGTCCATCACGCCGTCGACGACGATCAGCGGCTCGTTCGACGCGTTGATCGAGCGCGTGCCGCGGATGCGGATGGTGGTCGTGGCGCCCGGCTCACCGGTGGTCGACATGAAGTCGGCTCCGGCGATACGTCCCTGAAGGGCGTTGTCGACCGAAAGAACCGGTACGTCCTTGATGTCGTTCATCTTGACCGTCGCGACCGAGCCGGTCAGGTCCTTTTTGGCGACCTGCCCGTAACCGATGACCACGATTTCGTCGATGTCGGTGGAGGAGTCCTTCTCCATCCTGACGGTGAAGTTCGTCCGCGAACCCACGTTCAGGGTCTCGGTCTTGTAACCCAGGTACGAAATCTGGAGGCTGTCCGAAGACTTGGCCTTGATGGTGAATTTGCCTTTGGCATCGGTGACTGCGCCCTGCGTGCCTTTGACGACCACGACCGTGGCGCCGATCAGCGGGTTGCCGTCCGGGTCGAGGACGGTTCCGCTGACAGTCTGGGCCTTTTGTTGAGCCGTTGCCGGCGCCGTGTGCGCCGCGAGCAGTATCAGTACCGCCACCAGCGACATCACTCGGACGGATGCTCTTATTGAGTGAAGAATTTTATTCATTTTAGGCTTTTTTTTGTTGAAACGACTTGTTCCTCTTTTTTACTCTTGTTCCTCCTCGTCGAAAGGCGCTCCCAGGATGATGTCCTTACCGCTGCCGTTGTTTTCGGCAAAGTAGTCCTCTTCGACCTCTTGCAGACGGCGGATGTAGAAATTGTCGAGGTAAATGCGGTTGTTGACGGCGGAGTTCTGCGTGAGGGAGCCGCAGATGATGCGGACCCGCGTGTTGGCCGTAATCGGGTTGGCTTTCGTGCCGGCGACGAAGACGAGGAAATCGTGACCCTCCCACATGTCTTCGGGGAACTCCTCGCTCGAAATGTCGTAATAGCCGGCTTCGAGGTCGATCGTGGTCTTTTCGGATTGGGCGAAATCACGGATGACGCCCCCGCCGAGCACCTCGACCGTGATCTTGTTGTCGTCCCGGGCGCCGGTCATGTAATCGGTGAAGGCCACGGCGCGGAACGAAACCATCAGCAGCGAGTCGCTGCGGAGCGTATTGGTGTAGGGCGAAATCAGGTCGGCTCCGTGGCCCTTGTCGTCGCCCAGTTTCAGGTAGCCGTTCTTGCCGTAGCAGTGGGCGACCTCCTCCCCTTCGATCGTCGTGGACGTGAACCCGAGGTTTTTCTGGGCCGTGGTCCAGTTGTCGATCGGGGTTTCGCCGTCGGTGAAGCGCGGGTCGGTCTTGCCGTACTTCAGGGTCGCGAAATCATTGCTCACGCGGGCCGTGGAGCCTTGGTGGATGGGGATTATCCGGTTGTAGTTCAGTTCGCCGTCGGAGGCTGCCAGAATCAGCATGCCCGTGCGCCGCGTGTAGTAGCTCGACGTCGTGCTGCGCCGGTTGGCCTTCAGGGTTATCACGCGAAGCCCCGTCTGGGGATCTGTCGAAGAGTAATCCACCACCTTGGCCCACGGAGTCGCTGCGTCGTCTTCCCACGTCGCGACAAAGTCGATGTTGGCGTCCACGTAGAGTTTGGCGAGACCGCCTTTCACGCCGACGATGCCGGCGTCGATAGGCTCTTTTGCGATCGGGTCCGCGTAGACCTTGATCGATTCGTTACGATCGGAGTTCGAATGCGTTTCACACGACGTGATGCCGATTGCCGCCGCGATTAATGCGGCTCCGGCCAATCCGCGTGAAAAACGGACGAAACCCTTCGTCAGGAATGTTTTTCTCATAATTGGTAAAAAGGTTAAGATTGGGTTTTATTTATTTGGGGTCGGTTGATCGACGGGAGGTCTACTGTTTCAGCTCGAAGTCCGCCAGGATCGGGCGGTGGTCCGACGGGTCGTAGAAGTTGGACACGTAGGGGCTTTGGGTCGCCGTGGTCCACTTGTCCATGACGGTCAGTGCGTTCACTATGCGGGCGTACATCGAGGGCGACGCATACATGTAGTCGATACGGGCGTTGCCGTAAGTCGACGATATGAAGCTTCCCGGGTAGCGCTCGGCGATGATGTCCTTGAGGTCGGTATGGTCCAGAATGTGGTTGTGGACCAGCAGCCGGGTGTCGTTCTCGGGATAGCCGTAGTACCAGTTGTCGGCGCGCGACCGCGAGTTGAAGTCGCCCATCATCAGCCAATCCTGACAGGAGGCGTACGCGGGATTGTTGACGGTCTGCGCGCAGATGTACTTGATCTCGAATTCGCGGTACTTGTCGCCCTCCTTGTTGGCGGCGCTCGCCGCCTGATCGGCCGAGCCGACTCCGAATCCATAGGCCTGCGGCCACGTGTGGAGCGTCACGATGTTTATCGTCCGGCCCTTCACGGTAACCCGCTGAATGGCGGCGCCGTGGGACACGGGCTTGCCCGCCTGGTCCGAATCGGTTATTTTCAGCAGCGTCTCGATCGGATATTTCGACGTGATGGTCTGCGGATAGTTGTCGCGCCAGCCGCCGACGGCCGTGTAGGCGTGGCCGTAACGGGCCGCCAGTGCCGCCCAGCCGTCGGGCAGGAACCGGGCGGAGGAGGCTTGCGCCGAATTCGTATTGTCCTTGTAGATGGTGGCCGATTCGCACCATACGCAGATGTCGGGATCGTATTTCTTCACCCACGCGACGAAGTTGTTGTAATTGTTCGCCTGGTCGGACCACATGCCGTTCTGGATGTTCCAGTAGAGCACGCGCAGGTTGTCGGAGCCGCGGCCCATCTCGCCGAGCGCGCGGACCTCGATATTGTCCACGTAGAAGCCGTGCACGCCGCTGCTCACGTCGTTGCCGGCCCAGTAGAGCATCGTGCCGTCGGTCGCGTTGTTTACGACGACCTCCACGTTGTGCCACTTCTTGACGGCCGCTTCGCTCGACGGGAGCGTTACGTGGCTCTTTTCGACGATGTATCTCCCCGAGGCGCTCGTGTAGCCCGAATTGTCGGCCGTCAGGGCGATGCTCTTGCCGTCGACGGAGGCCGACGCGATCATGCCGCCGTTCACCACCTGGAACAGCAGGAGGTCCGTCGATCCGTACTGGTAGCAGAAATCGAACGAAACCTTCACGGAACGTATGCCGTCGATGGATTTCAGGGCTGCGGTCTGGAAAATGCCCCGCCCTGTGTTACCTGTGCCGCAAGCCAGATAGCCCTGGTATTCCTGGCAGCGGAACATATAGGTATAGTCGGCGATATTGCGGCTCGCGACGTACGAATCGGACATCAGGTGGGACGTGCCGACCGTTTTGCCGCTGATCTCGTCCCACGTGTTCGACTGGATGAACGCCGAGCCGGGGTTGTTGTAGGCGACCTCCTCGAAGGAGTTCGCATAGCCGTCGCGTCCGGTTCCCGTACCGGGGGTGACGGCTTCGGCCGTCGGAGCGTATCCCGTCGACTCCTGGCCGCCCATGATGTTGCCGCCCCAGACGAAATTGTCGAAACTCTCGTAAAACACCAGGTCGGCGTCGGGGGCGTATTTCAGCGTTACGGACGTGGCCTTCCCCGCCGTCAGCTGCGCAGTCGTCAGCGTGTGCTCCATGGCGCGGTGCTCCGAATCGGAAATGGTGATTTTCAGGCCCGACGGATAGTCGCCCGGAGCCAGCATCACGTAGAAATGTTTCGGCGTGCCGCTCTCCAGCGAGACGCATTTGCCGTTGTCGGTGCAGTTCAGCACGGCGAAACCGACACCGCCGGTGATCGAGAGGTAGCCGCGCGAGGGCAGGAAATTCGCATAGCCTGCCAGGGGGCTTTCTGCGAGGTTCTCGACCTTCACCGAGGCGATTTTGGCCGACCCGGTCAGGGCCAGGTCCAGCACGGCGAAGGCGTCGTCGAACACCAGCTTGTTGCCGTTCTCCTTGGTGTAGGAGCCGTACATGGGATACGATTGCAGCGATGCCGCCGTGGCGGCCCAGAACTGCGAGTAGGGCAGTTTCACGTCGGCATAGGCCGAAGAGCCGTACCAGCCGGAGGAGCCTGAATTGGTCAGGATGGCGTTGTAGGTCCCGGAGCTCGAAGCGCTCGCCTCGACGTAGTAGCGGCCGTTTTCATCGCTTTCGACGGCATAGGATTTTCCGTTGACCGAGATGAGCGATTTGCTCCATGCCCGTTCGCCGGTTCCCATGGCCTTGCGGACGGAATTTTCCGCCTCGCGGAGATAGAAACGGACTTTGCCGTTCACTACCTGTATGTCCTCGTATTCATCGCCGCCGCCCGGATTGTCGGGTCCGTCGGGATCGTCGACATGTTTGTCTCCGCTGCTGCACGCCATGCAGAGACACCCCGCCAGCAACAGCGCCGGCTTCAGGATGAAGTTCAGGGATTCTCGTAGATTTAGGGTCATAGTTTCGTGTTTTATGGTTGGGTGAAAAGTTGTCGGCTGCCGGTCGGACACAATGAAAAACGCGTGCATATTGCCATATACGGCAATATGCACGCGTCAATCGCGGGCGGTGACGGTTTACTTAACTCCGGGTATTCGGCGCGGCGAGGGGGGGGGGAAATTTATAAGTTCCCTGCGGCACGAGCAGGCTCGTGCCGTAACCGGACGGCGGTGATCGAACAATCGGCGGTAAAGTAAATTCACGGCTCTAATTTTGATCGTTTTTTTATCGGAAATGAGTTTCGAAAAGATTCATTCCCGAAAGCAAATGTAACTAAAAAAATGTTATCGGGCAAATAGGATGCATAAAAAATAATCGTTTTTTAACATTTTTGCTGCTTTTCGTGTTTCGATTTGGGGAGAGGGCCGTTCGGCGTGGCTTTTCGTTTGAAAGGAATGTCCGGAGGGGAACCGCGGATTCTGCGGCCCGTTCGGAACGGGGAGAAGCGCGCCGGCAAGAGACGGAAAAGCCCCGCATTCGGGGAATGCAGGGCTTCGTTGAGCTACCAGGATTCGAACCTGGAATAATATTGCTGATAATCAATGTTTTATGTGGCATATCTTACTCCGGTCCAACGATTCGTCCTTTTGTATCGAAATATGATGTTCCCTGAAAATGAATGTAATAGCATGAAATTTTAGAAAAAAGGGATTCGAAGATTTGGAATTGAAAAAAATATTGTTTTACTTTGCACTCAGAAAATACGAGCAACTTTCAACATGCGATAGGGCGGTTGAAAGCCAAGACAGCGGACTACGATAGTGGTTGGCTGAAGAGAAAGGTCAAAACGATTGAACACATCGGGCGATACTTTCTCCCATGTGTAAAAAGACGGTGCAGCGATCGTTTATTTACGCATTTTTTTTATCCCTATCTGAACGGGAGAAGAGTTTCGCTGCTATATTAGGCATAATGATGTCTGATGAAAATATCTTTATTTTTAATCAATAATGTTAAAAGATGAAACGTTAACAAATTTGTCGGCACAAGTAGAGTTGCTGGCAACACAAATTAGAAAAAATGATGAGGAAATTATTTACGATCTGACCGATCTTATGAGAATCCTCAAAGTTTCGCGGCGCACTCTCTTTACGTGGATTTCAGAGGGTATTTTGTCGACGAAAATGCTTGGTAAGAAGCACTATATCTCCAAGCGTGATTTGATGGCTTTAATTGAAGGCAACCCTGCGTTGCAGAAAGGAGGACGCCATGAGTAATGCGCTTGACGAATTTAAGGGGGTAGCAGATGCCGGAATAACCCCGGATGATAATCCCGGATTGGAGGCCTTTGTAGAGGGTGCAGGCGAAATGCCTGCTCCCCAACCTCTCGTGGAATTGGTAAAACCAGCTAAGAAAGGTGATAACGTGTTGATACAGATTGAAATGTATCTGCGAAGCAAATATCGGTTCCGTTACAATCTCGTGTCGAATAAGGTTGAATTTGGGCGTATTGTGGACAAAGACTTCCGGGATATGCGAGATTATGATTATAATAGTCTTCTCCGAGAATTAAAGTTGTCTGATCTGTCGTGTTCCATAAGTTCGTTACGTCAGATTTTGGCATCGGATTTTGTAATGCCATATGATCCGTACCAAGCATTCGTGAAAAATCTTCCGGACTGGGATGGACAGGACCATATTGAAGAGTTGGCTGCAACTGTACGGACGACTAATCCAGATTTTTGGGCTATATGCCTTCGTAAATGGTTAGTAGCTATGGTAATATCGTGGATTAAGCCTGATATTGTCAACCATACCGCATTGATTTTATGTGGTCCACAAGGTTGTGGAAAGACTACGTGGTTAAAAGCATTAATTCCTGATGTTCTGAGCAATTATATTTTTACCGGCAAAGTGAATGTGCGGGATAAAGATTCGCAGATAAAACTTTCCGAGTGTTGTTTGATAATTATGGACGAGCTTGAAAATATGCGTCGGGATACTGATGCGTTAAAAGAGCTGATAACAAAGTCGTGTATTTATGTTCGTCGGGCGTATGCTTTTGTTCATGAAAACTATACCCGAAGAGCTTCTTTTGCAGGTTCGACAAATAATTATGATTTATTACCCGATATGACCGGAAACAGACGCTTCTTGTGTTTTGTAGCTGAAAATATTGACAATAACCATGACGTTAATATGGAACAAGTATATGCTCAGGCTATTGCGTTATGGGTGGGTGGATTCCAATACTGGTTTGATAAAGATGAGATGGCTGTTTTGGAGCGAAATAATGAAGCTTTTCGTGCTGTGTGCGTAGAGGAAGAGCAACTAACTTCGTTCTATGAACCTTGTAATGAGGGTGATGCAGGCGTTTTATTTATGAAAACAACGGATATTTTGAAAAGCTTGTTGCAGTTATCCGGTTTGAGATCGCTTTCAGATCAGAAACTCGGACGGGTTCTGATGAGTTTGGGCTATAAGCGCGTTAAGAAAGACGGGCGATATGGGTATCTTCTGCGACTGCGAAAGCCTTCAGTGCCAGATTCCTTGTTGTCTGAATTAGAGTCGATGGTAGAAGTTCAGGTCCCGGAGGAACCGGAGGAAATAGAGTTGGCTCAGCTTCCTGTGGCTCGTATTGGCAGGGTCCAACGGCAGCAGGAGTAATTTTAGTAAGAAGGAGAGGGCTTTGGGACCCTCTCCTTTGTTTAATGGGTAGGCAAGGTAAGCGTAATCGGTCAATCCCACCATTTCAGCAGGTATCCGAAGAATACCTTGTAGAATAGGCGTATCATATCCAAGCGGTTTTTACTCGACAAACCACCTGTACTCTGGTTCTCCTATGAGCGCCTTTGCCACTCCTTCCGTGAATACCGACGCATTCCGGCTTCTTGCGAGGAACGAATCTATGTAGCTGGACTTGTTGGCTCCTGTAAAGAGGTTGAACACCCTCCACAGATCAATCTCGCGCTGTCTGTCGCATGCAAACGCCGTATCGTTGTAATAGGCCCTTGCAATGACATTCAGCTGACAGTCCGTGAATTCGAATTCCGGGAGCTGCTTGCGCTGTGCAGGCGATAGGAACTGATACAACCGTGCCTTTCCCACCATCTGCGCGAACTGACTTTCCGACATGGAGGTATCGAGCAACGCCCGCATCCGCTCCAAATGCCTCTTGGCATTGTAGCTTGCGATCAGCTCCGTAATCTTTGCCGTCAGTTCCTGCGTGTTCGTCACCCGCATCTCCCCGGCCAGTCCGTCCGTTGCCACACACATATTGCAACACACCATGTTCTTGAATCCGATAAATACTTTGAATTTCTCGAAGCCTTTCTTACTGTACAGGTTCTCCTGGTTGTAGGCCCTTACACCTCCTACGGTCAGGTTGAGCCTGCATCCGTCGATAACCTCCGTCACGGCTGGTATCTCGATGCAGAACATCATCCGCTCGTAATAGATGGTCTTGTCGTCGTCGGTGAGGTCCTTTACAGCCTTGTGGATGGCTTCGGGCGTCCGTCCCTTGACAATATGGCTCACCCGTATTTCGGGCTCCTCCACCGTACAGTTTCGGAACATCCGCTGGGCACACTCCCATGCGGTTTCGATGAACTGATTGTGCGATATGGTCACCTCGTTGTCCTTGGAGAATACCGGGGTGATGCAGTCGTTCTGGAGGTGGCTGAGTGTAACAGCCTTGGTATTGGCCTCGATGAAAGGCTTGCGTGGCTGTTCTTCGGGAGTTTCCCGGAACGGGGATTCTTCCAGCACTTCGAATGAGGGCGAGGGGATAATCAGCTGTGTTACATCCCGTGCATCTTCACGGAGCGTAAAGGGCAGTACGCTGTTACTGTGCGATTCTGCCCGCGGGATAGCTTGTTCCATAGTTTGCGGAGGGTTGGGTTCGACATTGGTTGCACCAGTCGAGAATCTGCATCCCGACTTGTTCTGTAAGCGGAAACTCCGCCTTTCCGGCGAAAAGCTCCGTGCGGTCCTTGGAAGCCAGCGCATAATGTTTCATGTTGACATCGAATACGATGGTGAACTCGTAGTCTACATTATCCCGCTGTACGGCTTTAAGACCCACTTTCTCGGGGATCATCTTCCCGTTGCGTTCGTTGAGCACATACTCCTGCTTGCTTCGCATCGTACAGATCACATGGCACGAGGAATTCAGAATCCGCTGGATAAAGGCGTTCTGCCGGGGCGTGACCTTGGCCCAGTTGGCAAAGGAGTTGCCTTGCAGATTGGCGTGGAAATCCAGCAGATAGTCCCAGCAGTGGGAGATGCTGTCGATGATGATTACCTCCATGCCTGCGCTTTCGCAGATACCGATGGCGTCGATGTATTTCTCGGGATTGTAAGGCTCCGAGAGGGAGAGCACATTGTAGGTTCCCAAGTGTGCATAAAGGTCCGCACTCCCGTTCTCGGTGTCGATGACGGCTATCTTGGACCAGTCGGAGGTCATGCCGTGAGCGATAAGGAGCGACGAATAGGTCTTTCCCGACCCCGAAGCTCCTTGCAGGGCCAAGCGCATCTTGGCTGCCCGGCGTTGTGAATGACGTAATTGCATGATGAAATGAATGAATTGGGTTGAACATAATAAAAAGACTGCTCCCCCGGAATTAGAGGAACAGCCTTTCGATGGAGAGAGGGATAAGGTTACAGCGTGGCAACCGTGGTGAACTGCGGGTTGTCCCCGGCATTGTGAAGCAGGAGAAACTGTTCGCCGCTCTCCTCGGAGATCACCTCCGAAACGACGGGATGATCGAGCGGTTCTGCGGGATACTTCGAGGTTATGGCGCCCGCCTTATCGCCATATCCGAAGAAATACTTTCCCGTCTGCTCGTTGCGGATGATACGGATTTGCAGAATACCTTTCCACTCCTTGAACTCGTCGAGGGTGAAAGTCCGCAGGAATTTGAGTGTGTTTGTCATGGCCATAAATTTGAGATTCGACAATACCGCGGGAATAATATGATTATCCCCAAAGGATAGCCGGGGTCGCACCCCAATCCCGCAAAGCGGGGGGGGTATTCGGGGAATATCCTGCGCTCGAACAATTTCGGGGAGTTGCAAAAATTTTTTGTGGTGAAAATTTGGCTTGGCTTAACCTTGTAATATCATTAATAACAACATCATATTGCTATTTATCGGTATCTCCACTATACAACATCCGCATTTCTCTTCCATTATGATAGGAAAGTTGAATTTGGACAGGGATTTGCAAAAAAATGTGCAACTTTTTTGTTCTGCAGGTGAGGATTTGAACGAATTTTGTTACAACGACTTAGGAGATTTGGTTACGCCATATTTAATACGATTATTCTAATTGAACTAGAAATGTATAGCAACTAAAGGAAACAAAGATAATCTTATACTATTTAAGATGAATTCCAAAAAATTGCCATTCACTTTTTGGTCCTTCAATCAAATTAATCATATCTACATCCTGTGGTATGCTCGGAAATATTAATGAAAACTCTAGAATTTCGCCTACACTATTAAAATAATATTTTTTAGGCTTACGAGGAATGCCTTTGGATGAAATAATTCTGTATTTTTTCTTTCCGGCAGTAATATATGTCCAAATATCAATATTGCACCAACCACCTTGATTATAGGTGTTGATCATACGCATATTGATAATAGTACGATCAGAAGTGAGCTCAATACTAGTGATTTCTGTTGTTGTTGAATATTGTTTATCTACAAAAACAGGAGATATGATTTTTTTCTCAGCACTATCCTTTTTTATTTCCGATGTCAAACCAATAGTAGAAACTGCACTATTATGCATAATTGTGGATGTTGTATCTTGTTTTATAGTTTCTGTATTGACAGAATCTGCTGCTTGCTTAATAACAGATGGCTCTTGTACAACATTGGCTAATATAATACATACATAATCTTTGGCTATTTTTACTTGATCAGGAAATGGTTTTCCCGTTAAAATATTGGTCGAAGGATTAGAAACTTTTACCGGCAATAAATCTATCAGATTTTGCAAATAACTCATTTTTATTGCATAGCCAGCATTTTCAGCTCCCGCATGTTTGGCGCTCACTACGCCAATAATATTACCTTTTGAATCAAATAGAGGACCACCACTATTACCAGGTTGTACCGGAGCTGAAATTTGATATTGTGATACATCTCCATGAAATCCGGTTCGGGCACTAACAATTCCATTAGTTAATTTTACGTCTACCCCCATTGTCGAGATTAGTGGATATCCTAACACATAACAATTCTCTCCGATTTCCGCTTGATCCTGTCGCCTTATATACGGGATATAAGTAAACGGGGTAAATTTTTTATCGCTTATTTTTATAATTGCTAAATCATTATAACTATCAACTTGCTCAACAGATGCTGAATATGTCGTGTTATAATCACCCCTAATCCCTGTTACATATAGGGTCCTGGCATCTGCAATAACATGGTAATTTGTTACTATATACCCTTCTTTAGAAAGAAAAAATCCAGTACCGCTACTTGGCGTATTCTTGGCTTGATCTTTGGTAATTTGCCCATTCTCATCCTCTTCAAATCCCTGTTGTCTGCGTATTTTAAGTAATCGTGTATTATATCTTATCACTGCATCTTTTATTTTTAGTCCTTGCTGTTTCAAATCAGAATACACTAATGCATTTGCCAGTGGTTTTTTGTAAAATGTCTTTACGGTTGAATAAATATCCAACAATTCTTTTTCTAACAGAGAATCTATATTTTTAGTTAAAGCATCTGATATATACTCAACCAATGAATTTAAATAACGTTCACGTTGCTCATAATGGGCTTGTACTTGTGCCTGAGTCCAAGCTTGTGCTTGCGCTTGCATTGCAGCGGCTGTTGCCATTTCACTAAATGACGGTAGCGAAAGTGAACCATATGAAGGCTTATCATACTGATTGATTTGCGCAAAGCATACGTTATATAAAATGCAACAGAAAATTGTTATAATGATATGTTTCATAGTTTATAGATATTAATTTTCTTAGATTTGGTATGTAAATTCAATCAGTCGTTCAGGATTGCATAAAGAGAATGATACTTTTGCAACACGCTGATTTTTTAGAAAAACGTTGCAGCAGTATGGTTCATTAGGTTCAAAATCTCTTTCTGGAATAGTTGGACCTATAAGCATCTGCATCATAGTCAGTCCTACGCAGATGGTATTTGTTTTTTCAGGTATCCGAATGTATTGCAATCTATGGTCTCCTGTGATCAGTGCATCATAATCACTTGCTAATTTGAGATATTGCGTAAGATGGGCAATGAATATCACTGCCGTACAAAGGATGGAAGCACGGGCGATTTGTTCTTTTTCAGCATTAATAATTTCGCATTGAATGAAACCTTTGAACTCTAATTCATCAATTTTAGTCCCGTTTTGCCAAATCTCAACATGGTTAAAAGGAAAGCTAAATCCTTCCATTTTTAATTTGCAGAATGGAGGGAATGCATCATATTGTATTTCTTCGCTCATAGGTTAGTAGAGTTTTCCCGCCCAACTCCTCTACGGGGATTAATAAAAAGAAAGTGTGGAGTTGTTAGTTTATTTACGTGGAGGTTCTGGAATACCTTAACTGAAATAAACAATACCCCACACTTGAGCAGTATATCGAGAATGATATAGCTACGCAAGTGATGAGTGTTTGTATTGCCTATCCCTCAGTTATTGAAATTTTCCAGATTTCCACGTAAGGATAAAAGCTAAACACTTTCATCAATCAATATGTCACTACCCATCGGATAGCACCACAAAGTTAGAAAATGTTTCTTAAAATACAACGCACTCGCGGGGTATTGTAGATGCAAATTTCAGCTAAAAGTTTTTGAAAATCAAGATTGACCTTATAGAATGTTTATCATAACTTTCGGGGAAGTGTTGACTATGATATTTATTGAGTTTTACAAAAAGGCCTGCCGATTTTGGCAAGCCTTATAATTATGAAGAGAGTTCCGCTTCAACCTTTTCCATATCTCGGCTGATTGAGGTATTGAGGACTTTGGCATAGTGCTGAGTCATTTTGATATTACTATGGCCGAGCATCTGGGAAACATTCTCAATAGATACGTTATTGGCAAGAGTAACCGTCGTGGCAAACGTGTGACGTGCGCAATGAGTCGTGAGTTGCTTATTGATTCCGCACAATTCCGCGATTTCTTTCAGCCCGTCATTCATGGTTTGATTGGCCGGAACCGGGAGTAATCGTCCTTCAGCTTTGGCAAAGTCTGCATAACGTTCGAGTATCTGTATGGCAGGTTTGAGAAGCGGAATATTGCACAAACTGTGGGTCTTTGTTCGGGCTTTTACGATCCATTGCTTACCTTCCTTACCCGTTACGATCTCTTTGGCGGTCAGCGAATAAACATCAGCATAAGCCAACCCCGTATAGCAGCAAAACAGGAAGATGTCCCGAATACGGTCATAACGCGGATTTTCGAATTTTGCCTGGGACATTGTGTGCAATTCCTCCTCGGTCAGAAAATCTTTCTTGGTTTCTTCCAATCGCAGTTTCAATAATGCTACGGGGTTGTTTTTCATCACTCCATGGGCTATGGCTATATTGATGATTTTACTGATGTTTTTAAGGTATTTTACCACGGTATTGTTGCATTGTTTCCGTGTTACAAGTAGGAAATGGACGTATTTTTCAAGAAATTCGACCGTAATGTCGTCTGTATAAATGTCGTTTTTGCCTTGCGTCTGCATAAACTCTTTGAGGTGGTTTAGCGAGGTTTGATAGCGGATGGCCGTGCCTGCTGCTACTGTCTTACCTACGAGTTCCGATTGCATCCGGTTGTGTTCTTCGCATAAGTCGATGAATGAAATCTGTGGTTTGTCAAAACCTCGGTAACGGTTGGTTACGGCTTTAGCGGTTACCTGCTTACCCTCGCTTTGTAAGGTTTGAGCTATGGAAAAGAGGTCGTATTCGATTTTATCCAGATAGGCATTTAGTGCCTTGTTTTTTGAGCCGACGGGTTTTACTCGGCCTCTTGCCGTCACCCATTGCTCTTGATCGACTCCTCGTCCTATTCCGAACTCTGAATAGGCTCGGTTGGCTGATACCCGAACGTATATAGGTGCTTGGCCAGTACGCAGGAGCCGATGCCGTTTAATGAAAAACAGTATCGAAATCATATTAATAAGATGATTTTTAATTAGTTATACTAAACTATGCAGGGAGATAAGGCTGTAATGCCTTTGGGGATATACACAAAGATACGTAAAATTTTCCATTTTTGCAAGTGTAAAATGTTGATATACAAAGAAATGGAATGAAATTTGTTGGACTAAAATTTTAGTCTGAAAGTCCCACGATTAGTCCAATTAACACCCTGCGTGAAACGGCTTTTTACTGCACTTTGATAAATGAGAAAATCCCCACAATTCATTGAATTGCAGGGATTTACGCTGAATTTTGTTGAGCTACCAGGATTCGAACCTGGAATAACAGGACCAGAATCTGTTGTGTTACCGTTACACCATAGCTCAATAGATTTTGGTGATGCAAAAGTAGAACTTTATTTTGCAAATGCAAAGAAAAATCCGGAAAAAATTTCGTACATTTGTTTTAATCTACGCAGAAAAAACCGCTTGAAACTTAAAATTTACACAAAATCAGAAAATTATGGGAATTAAATTTCGGCTTATCGCCATGAACTTCCTTCAGTATGCGATCTGGGGTTCGTGGCTTATCTCGCTGGGCGCCTACCTGGGAGGCGGACTCGACTTCTCGGGATTGCAGATCGGCAGCTTCTTCGCGACGATGGGAATCGCCTCGCTGTTCATGCCCGCCGTGATGGGGATTATCGCCGACCGCTGGATTCCGGCGCAGAAACTGCTGGGCATCTGCCATTTCATCAGCGGCGCGTTTCTCATCGCCGCGGCCTCGCAGACGGCTTACGCCCCGCTGTACAGCTGCATGCTGCTGAGCGTGATGTTCTACATGCCGACCATCGCCCTGTCGAACTCCGTGGCCTACAATGCCCTCGATCTGGCCCGGCTCGATACCGTGAAGCATTTCCCGCCCATCCGCGTATGGGGAACCGTGGGATTCATCGCCGCCATGTGGTTCGTCGACCTGACGCACATCGGGGGCGTGCAGATCAAGCTCACCGAGTGGCAGCTCTACGTTTCGGCCCTGCTGTCGTTCGTACTGGCGGCCTACTCGTTCTCGCTGCCGGGGTGTCCCGTCGAGCGCAGCGCGCAGAAGCAGTCGTGGGTCGATACGCTGGGCCTGCGGGCCTTCGCGCTCTTCAAGGAGAAGCGGATGGCCATTTTCTTCGTCTTCTCGATGCTGCTGGGCGCCGCTTTGCAGATCACCAACGCCTTCGGCGACAGCTACATTCAGAATTTCGGCTCGATGCCCCAGTATGCCGATTCGGCCATCGTGAAGCACTCGGTGATCCTGCTCTCGCTGTCGCAGATGTCCGAAACGCTCTGCATTCTGCTGATTCCTTTCTTCCTCCGGCGTTTCGGCATTAAGAAAGTGATGCTGATTTCGATGCTGGCCTGGGTGCTGCGCTTCGGGTTCTTCGGCATCGGCGATCCGGGATCGGGTGCGGCGTTCCTCGTGCTTTCGATGATCGTCTACGGCGTGGCGTTCGACTTCTTCAACATCTCCGGCTCGCTCTTCGTCGAAAAGGAGACCTGCCGCGAGATCCGCTCCTCGGCGCAGGGCGTCTTTATGATTATGACCAACGGTTTCGGCGCCTTCTTCGGCTCGTATGCCGCGGGCGCTGTCGTGGACGCATACGGGTGGCCCGATTCTTGGTTCATCTTCGCTGGGTACGCGCTCGTGGTGGCCGTGGTTTTCGCCGTGGTTTTCAAATACAGGCACAACCCGGCCGAAATGGAGGGCGTGAAACATTGATGACTGACGGTCCGGCGGCGGGGAGAACCTTGCCGCCGGATTTTTTTATCCGCGCAGGAACATTTCGACGTGGGGAGCGCCCGCTTCGGGGTATTCGCTGGCGGACAGTGCGCCGGAGGGGCGGATGATGACCGGATGCATGGCGGGCGTTTTATTTTATAGAGGTGCCGTTACGACATTAAAGATACGAAAATTATGGATACGATCGGTGTGAATGATGCGAGCTGCATCCGCTGCGGCCGCTGCGTGAAGGTGTGCCCTTCGCAGATTTTCGTGCAGGAAAAAGCCGGGGGCGACGTGACGCTGCATAAACCCGAAAACTGCATCCTTTGCGGACATTGTGTGGCCGCCTGCCCCACGGGGTCGGTGAACCATGCGGAGTTTCCGGCCGAGCGGGTGCATGCGGTGGATTACGGCGCGATGCCCACGCCCGAGCAGGTGGAACTGCTGCTGGCCGTGCGGCGGTCGAACCGCGCACTTTCGGCGCGCCCCGTGCCGCAGGAGCTGCTGGACCGCATCGTTGCGGCGGCGGACCGCGCCCCGACGGCGAGCAATGCCCGCCAGCTGGGGTATACGCTGGTGACCGACGCGGCGCAGCTGCGCGCTGTCACGGAATATACGCTCGGGATTTTCGGCACACTCGAAAAGCGGCTGCTGCATCCGCTCGTGCGGCCGTGGCTGAGCCGCCTCGTGCCGGGCGTTTATCGCTATGTGCCGGTGTTCAAACGCCTGCGGCGCGAATATGCCGAGGGCCGCGACCGCGTGCTGCGGGGCGCGACGGCGGTGCTGTTCATCCATGCGCCCAGGGAAAGCCGGTTCGGTGCGGAGGACGGGAACCTGGCGTATGAAAACGCTTCGCTGATGGCCGAAGCGCTGGGCGTGAGCCAGATATACATGGGGTTCGTGCTGACGGCCGTCCGGCAGGACAGGAAGGCGAAGCTGGCCGCGATGCTGGGACTGGGCGACCGCCGCATCTGCGCGGTGATGGCCCTCGGGATGCCGCAGTTCCGCTATCCCAATTACATCGACCGCGCGCCGGCGCCGGTGACGCGGAAATAGCTGTTTCGGCGTTTTGCCGTTACAGATGGAAAGTCCTGTATGTATAAGGTTTCGGTCGGGCAGGTATGCGTCAATACATATTGTCGTACATCGACTGCGATTTGTCGTATTTCAGGTCGGAGAGCGATGCGGCCTTGACGCCGATGTTGAAACTCCACGAACGGTGGTAGCCGAACGGAATCCACGAAAAGGACATCTGCCAGCAGTGGAGGTCGCGCGTGATCGAGACCGACGAGGTGGTCAGCTTGTTGGCCTTGATGTCGTAGCCGCCCTGGAAGGTGATGCCCGTCTTGGGGGTGACGTTCAGCGAACCGTTGAAGCCGATGGTTTGGGTGACGTTCTTCCGGTAGCCCGTCGTGCCGTTGTTGGTGTACGAGATCGAGTAGTTGACCGCGTAGTTGAATCCGAAGTTCCACGGCAGCGAGAAGTCGTAGTAGCTTTGCGCCATGTACTGTCTTCGCAGCACGGGGTCCATCTGCCCGTAAGGGTCGTAGAACGGGTTCTGGTACTCCGGAGGTATCGACGTGATGTCGTTGATGGCCGTTTCGCTCCGGTCGTTGCGCGATTTGAACGTATAGCCGAACGACCAGCCCGTCGAGACGACGCGGCCCGGGAAGAAGAGCTTGTTGTAACGCTTGCCCTCGGGCGAGACGCGGTAGGGGTCGAGCGTCAGCGAGAGGTTGATGCCGAAATTGTTGAACAGCGTCGTACGGAACGAGACCGGGATGTTCGAAAGTCCCATCGAGTCGGCCAGGAAGTTGTACGAACCGCTGATGCGCAGTTCGTCGATCAGCTTGATCTTCTTCACGCCCGAGGTGTCGCGTTTCGAGAGGACCTTCATTTCGAGGTTCTGCGACAGCGAGAAGTTCATCGACATCGAACGGCCCGACGAGGGGACGCCGTAGGCGTTGACGGCATAGGGCGAATAGGTCGTGAAGCGGCCCGTGGAGTCGGTCTGGCGGGTCTGGTAGTAGCCGTATTTGGGGTCGCTGAAGTCCGGGGCGTAGGAGAAGCCGATCGAGGGGGTCAGCGTGTGGCGGATCGCCTGGATCTTGCGGTCGCGGCTCTTCTTCGTGAAGTCGTACATGCCGTAGACCGTCGTGGAGGCCGAAACGCTGAAGTTGTAGTTGTAGAGGCGGTAGAAACCGTAGTTCGTCGGCAGCGTGTCGGTCTGGTTGGTGACGGGGTTCCACTCGAACTCGACCTTCTTGAAATACCACTTCTCATTGTAGTTGACCGACGGCGAGAGGTTGATGTAGTTGAACAGGTTGAACGACGCCGAAATCGGAATCGAGTGCTCGATGCCGTTCTTCATGTTTTCGAGCGTCTCCTTGGAGAAGACCTCCGATTCGGTGGTGGTCACCGAGTTGGTCATCTTACCCGTGTACTGCATCGAGATCTTCTCGTACCAGCGGTCCTTGCCCTGCTTCTCCTTGCGTTTGAAGGGGTAGAAGCGCGAGACGTTGAAGACCATCGTGGGGAGCGTGATGGAGATGGTCTTGTTCTGCGAGTTCTGCGAGATGGCCATGTTCGCCGACAGCGAGAAGGGCGTTCCGGCCCAGTTCTTCGAGTAGGAGACCGTCGAGTTGGTCTGCGTCGAGAGGATGTCGTTGAGGTTCGTGGCCGAATAGCGGCTGTAACCGCTCGTGGCGAAGTTCACCGAGGCCGAGAAGGTCGAACCCGGGTTGGCCTTGGGGTCCTGCGAGTGGGTCCACTGGATGCGGAAGTTGCTCTGCTTGATGTAGTCGTCCTCGCCCTTTTCGCCCGTCTTGACATTCGAATACTGCATGTTGAAACTGCCGCTGTACTTGTAGCGCTTGATGTAGCGCGACGCGGCCGAAGCCTCCCACGATCCCAGCGTGTAGATGCCGCCGCGCACCGCCAGGTCGGCGTATTCGCCCAGGGTGAAGTAATAGCCCAGGTCGCGCAGGAAGAAACCTTTGGAGTACTCCTCGCCGTAGGTGGGCATCAGCAGGCCCGACTTGGGGCCCATGTTGATCGGGAAGAAGCCCTCGGGGATGCCGAGGAAGTAGATCGGCACGTCCTCCATCACCAGGTAGGCCGGGCCGGTGATCACCTTCTTGCCGGGTATGACCTTCGCCTTGGTCATCGCCAGGTAGAAGTGGGGGTGGTCCGTATGGTCGCAGGTGGTGTACTTGCCGTGCTCGATGTTGATCGTGTTGTCGGGCATCTTCTTCACGCTGCCGCCCACCAGCCAGCCGTCGCCCTGCTGCGTGGCCACGCCCTTGATTTTCGCCTTCTTCGAGTCGAGGTTGTAGGTGATCGTGTCCATCTGGTAGGTGGCCGACCCTTCGGTGAATTCGGGTTTGGTGACAATATCCTTGCCGTCGAGCGTGTCGGGCTTGCCGTAGGCGTAGACCATCTTCGAATCCATGTCGATGCGCATGTAGTCGGCCTTGAGGTTGCTGTTCTGGTAGGTGACGTCGCCCTTGTTATAGATGTAGACCAGCTTGTTGCGCACGTCGTAGACCAGCGAGTCGGTGTTCTTGCCCGTGATCGGGTCGTCGAGGAACGCCCCTGCGGGCCGCGGCGTCTTCACCGAATCGCGGCGGAGCGTGTCGGCGGCGAGCGAGTCGGGCCGCGCCGCGCCCGGAGAATCGGCCTTCTGCGCCACGAGCGAGTCGACCTGCGCCGAAAAGAGCGAATCCTTCTCCTCCTGCGGCAGTGCGTTGAACGCTTCGCGCCGCCGGGCCTCTTCGCGCGCCTGCCTGCGGGCCTCGCGCCGCGAGGGGGTGACAAAAGGCGGACGTGCGCTCGTGTCGGGACGTATCGCGTCGGCGCGGGACGGAACCGGGACGGTGTCCCCGGGGGCGGGATTGCGGGCCGTGCGGGGCGCTCCGCCGCCCAGTACGATCTGGGCAAACAGCAGAATCACCGTCGCCGACAAGAGATATTTTACCCTAATTTTATCCAAAATCCCAAAAATTTTCCATACCTTTGCCGACAAGTCGGCAAAAACGCCCGGATCGAGGTCCTGTGCCCCTCCCGCCGCGTTTTCGGCCCGACAAAGATAGGTAAAAATTTATAGAAAGCTCACACTTGGTACCATTAAATATGCGCACACGACTTTTGCTGCTATTCGCCTTCGCGGCCGCAACTGTTCTTATGAACGTTGCGTCTGCGGGGAATATTGCGCACGGCGTCGAAGTCGTGGTCATCGACGCCGGGCACGGGGGAAAATTCCCCGGCGCGCACTACGGCGGGGTCTATGAAAAGGACCTCACGCTGAAGGTGGCGCTCAAGCTCGGAAAGCTCGTCGAGGAGGGGATGCCGGGCGTGAAGGTGGTCTACACCCGCACGGCGGACAGGACTCTGGGAGCGGACCTGGCGGCCGACCTGCAGGCGCGGGCCGACATTGCCAACAAGGCCGGGGGCGACCTCTTCATCTCGATCCACGCCAACGCCGCGCCCCGGGCGACGGGCGTGCGGGGCGTCGAGACGCTGATCATGGGCGAGAGTTCGAAGGAGCAGCGCTACAACGAGAACGCCCTGTTCGAAAACAACCGCGAGGATCTGATCGACATGTCCGACGAACGGACGGCGGCCATCGTGCGGGCTTACATTCAGAATCTCCAGTTCACCTACGGCGAATACAGCATGGCTTTCGCCCGCTGCATCCAGAACAGCTACCTCAAGGCGGGCCGCCATTCGCGCGGCATAAAGCCGCAGCTGCTGCGGGTGCTCTATGCGACGGACATGCCGGGCGTGCTGACCGAGATCGGGTTCATGTCCAACCAGCAGGAACTGGCCTACATGAAGTCCGACAGGGGGCAGAACGAGATCGCCCGGTCGCTCTACCAGGCGATCCGCAACTATTCGGCCTATGTGCTCGGGACCCGGATGGCCGAGGAGGAGCAGGCCGCTGCCGCGAAACCGGCCGCGGAACAGCCTGCGGAAAAGTCTGCCGGAAAGGCCGCGGAAAAGAGCGTTGAAAAGCCTGCGGCAAAGTCCGCTGAAAAGACCGCAGCGGCAGCTCCGGTCAGAACCCCGGAGAAACCGGCCGTACAGCCCCTGCGCTATACGATTCAGGTGATGGCTTCGGCGTCGCCCGTACCCCTCGCCTCGGCGCAGTTCCGCGCCTACCGCGGCAAAGTGAAGGAGTATGCGGCCGAGGGGCGGTTCCCCTATAAATACGGTGTGGGCGAGTACGGCACCCGTGAAGCCGCACAGCGGAAGCTGGCCGAGGTGCGCAAGGTATTTCCCGGGGCCTTCGTGGTCGCGTGCCGGGGTACGCAAATTGTAAAATAAAAGTACAGATATGAAAAGGGAAGTTAAAATCGGAATTTTCGGCGTGACGATGATCATTGCCGCGTGGGCCGGAATCCGGTTTTTGAAAGGATTCGACATTTTCAGCCGCAATTCGGTCTATTACGCCGCCTACGACCAGATCAACGGCGTGCAGGCGGCGTCGCCGATTATGATGAAAGGCGTCAAGATCGGTACGGTGACGGGCATTTCGTTCGATCCGCAGCGCAGCGACAACGTCGTGTTGCAGTTCACCATCAAACGTCAGTATCACATTCCGACCGACTCCGAGGCCAAGATTTACAGCAACGGGCTGATGGGCGGAAAGGCCATCGAAATCAACTACGGCACGGCGCGCACCTATCTCCAGAAGGGCGACACGCTGCGCTCGGTGCGCGAACGCGACCTGATGGACGTGGCCGGGTCGGAGCTGGATTTCTTCAAGCAGAAGGTGTCGCAGGTGACGGGCGACCTCTCGCGCACGCTGACCAACCTCAATCACCTGATGGAGGCCAACGCGCAGAATATTTCCGGGACGTTGAGCCACCTAAACGCCATTACGGGCGACATGGCCGGCCTGCTCGACGCCGAGAAGCGCAACCTGAAAGCCGCCGTCGACGACCTTACGGAGTTCTCCGCGATGCTGGGCAGGAACACCCCGCGTGTGGACAGCATCGTCGGCAGCCTGAACCGGATAACCGGGGAGCTGGCCGACGCCGGGTTCGCCCGCAGGCTTACGGACGCCGTGGACGAGGTGAACGGCCTGCTGGCAAAGGTCGAGGCGGGCGAGGGGACCATCGGCAAACTGATGAACGATCCTGCGCTCTACGATTCGCTGACCGAGGCCAGCGCTAATCTCGCCTCGCTGCTGGCCAACCTCGAGCAGTATCCCGGCCGTTACGTGCATTTCTCGCTTTTCGGGCGCAGTCCCGAGAAGATGCAGGAGAAGGCCGAGCGCAAAGCCGCCAAAGCTGCGGCCAGGGCCGAGCGGGACTCGGTGAAAAGAATTAAAAATGAAAAATGAAAAATTGACTGGCAGACAGGAGGTTCATTCAGCCCTCTCGGTGTGATAATGTGGTCGTATAGGGCGTGGCGCGAAATTTTCCGACCGGCGCCCTTTCGATTTTTCATTCTTAATTTACCGTCATGATTTACCCTGCTACATTCGAGCAAAAGATAGGTTTCGACCGGCTCCGCGAGCAGGTCGCGGCACGTTGCACCATGCGCGCCGCCCGCGAGCGGCTCGCCGCGGAGGGCTTTTCGACCTCTGCGCGCGAGATCGAACGGCGGCTGGCGCTCGCCGACGAAATGCGCCTGCTGCTGGATATGGAGCATGATTTCCCCGGGGGCGAGTACCCCGACGTCGATTACATCGTCGCCAAACTGCGCGTCGAAGGTTCGTTCCTCGACGTGGAGGAGGTCGTGACCCTGCGCCGGGCGCTGGCCGCAATCGGCGGCATCGTCTCGTTCATCATCAGCCGCGAGGAGCGTTATCCGGCCCTCCATGCCTGCACGCGGGGCGTTGCGGCCTTTCCGGAGATCGTGCAGCGCATCGACGGCATTCTCGACCGCTTCGGCCAGGTGAAGGACAACGCCTCGCCCGCCCTGCAGGAGATCCGCCGCTCCATCCGCGAACGCGAAGGGCAGGCGGCCAAGCGGTTGCAGGCCGTGCTGTCTGCGGCCAAGGGGGCGGGCATCGTCGATGCCGACGCCCAGATCTCGATCCGCGACGGCAAGGCCGTGATCCCGGTTTCGGCGGGCAACAAACGCAAACTGAACGGCTTTATCCACGACGAATCGGCGACGGGCAAAACCTTCTACGTCGAACCGGTCGAGGTGGTGGAGATCAACAACGAACTGCGCGAACTGGAGTACGCCGAGCGGCGCGAGGTGGTGCGCATCCTCACGGAGTTTACCGAAGCGATCCGTCCCGACGCGGGGCTGATCGCCGATTCGGGCGACTACCTGGCCGAGATCGACATGCTGCGCGCCAAGGGCCGCTGGGCCTCGGAGAACGGGTGCGTGCGGCCGATCCTCTCGACGGACGACAGGCTGGTGCTGAAAAACGCCCGCCACCCGCTGTTGCAGCAGACGCTGCGGGCTGCGGGGCGCGAGATCGTGCCGCTGGATTTGCAGCTCGACCGTCGCAAGCGCATCCTCGTCATCTCGGGACCCAACGCCGGCGGCAAGTCGGTCTGCCTGAAAACCACGGGCATCGTGCAGTACATGTTCCAGTGCGGGTTTCCGGTTCCGGTCTCCGAGGTCTCGGAACTGCCGGTCTTCGAGAGCATTTTCATCGACATCGGCGACGAGCAGTCGATCGACAACGACCTGTCGACCTATTCGTCGCACCTGCTGAACATGAAGCACATGCTGGCGGGCGCTTCGGGCCGCACGCTGGTGCTGATCGACGAGTTCGGGTCGGGAACCGAGCCGGTCATCGGCGGGGCCATCGCCGAGGCGATCCTCGAGCGTCTGCTCGGCAGGGGGTGTTACGGCGTGATCACGACCCACTACGCCAATATCAAGTATTACGCCGCGTCGGTGGAGGGCATCGCCAACGGCGCGATGATGTTCGACGTGCAGAACATCCGGCCGCTGTTCCGGCTGGAAATGGGCAAGCCGGGCAGTTCGTTCGCCGTGGAGATCGCCCGCAAGATCGGGCTTCCGGAGGATATTATCCGTGCGGCGAGCGAGAAGGCCGGGTCGGATCACATCAATATCGAGAAACAGCTGCGCGAGATCGCCCGCGACAAGCATTACTGGGAGCAGAAGCGCGATCGCATCCGTCTGACGGACCGCAAGGTCGAGGAGTTGGAGCAGAACTATGCCGAGCAGCTGGCGAAGATCCGCGCCGAGCGGCAGGAGATTCTGAAAAAGGCCAAGCAGGAGGCCCGGCAGCTGATCGCCGACGCCAACAAGCAGATCGAGAATACGATCAGGACCATCCGCGAAGCGCAGGCCGAAAAAGAGCTGACGCGGCTGGCGCGCCGCGAGCTGGACGACTTCCGCGATGCGGTCGAGCAGGCCGATACGGCCGAGAAGGACGCGCAGGTGGCCCGTGAGATCGAGCGTATCGAACGCCGCCGCCAGCGGCGCATCGAGCGCAAAACCCAGCGCGGCGAAGCGCAGGCGGCGGCTGCCGCCCCCGAACCGCCCAAACCCCGCGAGGTCGAAACCGGTTCCAAGGTCCGCATGGCCGGGCAGGATATGGTCGGCGTGGTGCAGTCGGTCAAGGGGAAGAAAGCGCAGGTCGCCTTCGGGCAGATACTTACCACGGTAGACCGGAAACTGCTGACCGTGGTGTCGAACAGCGAGTTCCGCGAAGCGACGCGCCCGCAGACGGCCCGTACGGTGGTCTCGGTCGATATTTCGGCCCGCAAACTCAATTTCAGGGACCATATCGACGTGCGGGGCATGCGCGCCGCCGAAGCGCTGGACGCCGTGCAGGATTTCGTCGATGACGCCTTGATGGTGGGCGTGGGGTCGGTTTCGATTCTCCACGGCAAGGGTACGGGGGCCTTGAAAGAGGAGATCCGCCGCTATCTGCGCACGGTTCCTGAGGTCGAAAGCGCCAAGGACGAGCATGCCGACCGCGGCGGGGCGGGCATTACGATCGTGACTTTTAAGATGGACTGACGATTTTTCGCGGCGTTCCGGCCGAATGCGGGGCAGATGCCTACAGACCGCAGGGCGGACGGAACGGAAAAATGATAAGAGGATGAATTACAGACTTTCACGTATTGCCGCCATTTGCGGCGGAAAGTTTTCGGGCTGCGATTCCGAGGTGCGGTCGGTCGTTACCGACAGCCGTTCGCTTTCGTGCGAGCTGGGGTGCCGCCCGATGTTCGTCGCCATGCGCGGCGCGAACCACGATTCGCATGATTTCATCGCCGGCATGCAGAGCCGGGGCGTGCGTGCGTTCCTCGTCGAGCGGGGTGTCGAAGCCTCCTCGTGCACCGGGGAGTGCGGTTTCGTGCAGGTGGACAACGCCATCGAAGCCCTTCAGCGGCTGGCGGCCTATCACCGGGCGCAGTTCCGGGGCACGGTGGTCGGCATCACCGGCTCGAACGGCAAGACCGTCATCAAGGAGTGGATCGCCGAG
>OGOW01000952.1_pt1 | contig 29175 bp, 23 predicted proteins | sample 1552781 | NCBI WGS metagenome assembly OGOW01 (sample SAMEA2580145, study PRJEB22360) | human gut metagenome | biome: human gut; feature: human-associated habitat; material: faeces | place: Denmark | collected 2008/2010
GACTGCAGGTGGTTGACCTGACAGCAACGATCATGTGCATGGAGAACAAGATGCCCCTTGTTATCTTTGGACTTAACGAGGAGAATAGCATTGTAAATACCGTTGACGGAAAGATTAATGGTACAGTTGTAACAGCATAGCAAGCTAAGAAAAGTAAATGCATATGGATTGAAGGCTGTAATTTGACCGGGTTCATACGCATTCAATATATTATATTAAAATATTTGGAGGACAATATGGCAGACATTAAAGAATTCGAAGAGAAGATGAGTAAGACGATTGATACATTGCTTGAGGATTATGCTACAATCAGAGCAGGAAGAGCTAATCCGCATATCCTTGATAAGATCAGAGTTGACTATTGGGGAACACCTACACCGCTTCAGCAGGTTGCCAATGTTTCTGTGCCTGAGGCAAGGATGATTCAGATTCAGCCATGGGAGTCAAGCCTTATAAAGGAAATTGAGAAGATGATTCTCGTATCGGATATTGGCATAACGCCTACTAACGATGGCAAGGTTATCCGTCTTATTTTCCCTGAGCTTACAGAAGACAGACGTAAAGAGATTGTAAAGGATATCAAGAAGAAGGGTGAAAATGCCAAGGTTGCTGTAAGAAATGTCAGAAGAGATGCCAATGATTTCTTCAAGAAGCAGAACAAGGACAATCTCATTTCTGAGGATGAGTATAAGAACATTGAGGAAGATGTTCAGAAGCTTACAGACAAGTACATCGCTGAGATCGATAAGGCTGTAGAAGCTAAGTCTAAGGAGATTCTTACTGTTTAGGGATCGATACCGGGAATATATAAGGCTGTTACGGATGCATCATACATCGGTGACAGCCTGTTTTGTGTAATAGGAAATAATCATATTTTCCTGTTTGATTAATTTTTTCAGGAGGCACAATTGGATACATTTAATGAGAAATTGGGAATGAACGTACCAAATCATATTGCAGTAATATTGGACGGAAACGGAAGATGGGCTAAGAAGAGAATGATGCCGCGCAACTTTGGACATTCACAGGGCTGTAAGGTCATTGAGCAGCCCTGCCGTGATATGGATGCCATAGGTGTTAAGTATTTTACTATATATGTTTTTTCGACAGAGAACTGGAAGCGCTCTGAGTCGGAGGTTACAGGACTTATGAAGCTTTTGAGAAACTATCTCACGGATTGCATTAAGAGGAGCAACAAGGACAATATGCGTGTGAGAATACTCGGAAGACGTGATGAATTGGCTAAGGACATTATAGATAAGATTGATGAGTTAGAGGAGGCTACGAAAAACAATACCGGCCTTAACTTCCAGATAGCGCTCAATTATGGTTCAAGAGATGAGATAACAAGAGCAGTGAGGGAGCTTACGAAGGAGTGCATTGAAAAGGGCATAGACCCGGATACAATCACCGAGGATATGATTGCGGCTCATCTTGATACGAGGGATATCCCAGATCCTGATTTTCTGATTAGGACGAGCGGTGAGAAGAGAATATCTAACTATCTTTTGTGGCAGTGTGCATATTCGGAATTCGATTTTCCGGAAGTCCTCTGGCCTGATTTTAATATGGATTATCTCATCGAGGAGATAAAAAAATATAATAAAAGAGACCGTCGCTTTGGTGGTGTGAAGGAGGAATAGTATGTTAGTCAGAATAGCCAGCGGAGCGGTGCTCACAGTTATAGTGGGAGCAGGTCTTATTTTTGGCGGGCCGTATCTGTTCCTTTTAACGCTTGCCATATCATTAGTTGGCATGTTTGAGCTGTACAGGGTCTATGGCATTGAAAAGAGTGTTATAGGAATCATAGGCTATGTATTTGCTATAGCATATTATGCATGCATGTGGTTAGGACAGAATGAGTTCATGCTTCTGTGCCTTGCCGCAGGTCTTATATGCATAATGGCAGGGTATGTTGTTAAATTCCCTAAATATAAGGCGGATCAGGCAGCGATGGGATTTTTTGCCCTGGTATATGTTGCGGTCATGATTTCTTTTATATATAGAATAATGCTTCTGCCTGACGGAGCTTTCTATGTATGGCTTGTATTTATATGTTCATGGATTGCCGATACTTGTGCATATTTTGTAGGTGTCAAGTTCGGAAAACATAAGATGACACCGGTGCTCAGCCCTAAGAAGTCCATTGAGGGTGCCATCGGTGGAATAATCGGACCGATGCTCATCGGAGGAATATATGGTGCTGTGATTAATTCAAGGATAAGCGTGAATGCTCCTGTAGTATTTGCTGTAGCATGCGGAGTGGGCGCATTGATATCTATTATAGGTGATCTTGCTGCATCTGCAATCAAGAGAGACCATTCGGTGAAGGATTACGGAAAGCTTATACCGGGACATGGCGGTATTATGGACAGATTTGACAGCACGATTTTTACTGCACCTGTAGTGTATATTGTTATCGAGATATTCAGGGCTTTGAGCTGATTTGGAGGTTATGAAGTTGAAAAATATATCAGTGCTTGGGTCTACCGGTTCTATAGGAACGCAGACTCTTGATGTGGCAAGAAAAAACAGTGATATTAAGGTTGTGGCATTGTCAGCAGGAACGAATGTGGAGCTTCTTGAAAAACAGGTAAGGGAATTTCAACCATCATTTGTATCTATGGCGGATGAAAAGACGCTTTCGGAATTGAAAGTGAGATTATCTGATATGTCAGGGATTGAGTACGACTATGGCATGGATGGACTTATCCACGCTGCGACTATAAGCGGTGCAGAGATTGTTGTGACTGCCGTTGTCGGAATGATGGGAATAGTTCCGACTATAGAAGCTATAAATGCAGGCAAGGATATAGCGCTTGCTAACAAGGAGACACTTGTGACGGCAGGACATATCATTATGAAGCTTGCAGCCGATAAGGGCGTAAGAATCTTACCTGTGGACAGTGAACACAGTGCGATATTCCAGTGTCTTAACGGAGAGCGTGAAAATAAGATACATAAGATACTCCTGACGGCATCCGGCGGTCCGTTCAGAGGCAGAACGATAGAACAGATGAAGAATATACAGGTTGAGGATGCATTAAAGCATCCTAACTGGACTATGGGAAGAAAGATAACGATAGATTCCTCAACTATGGTCAATAAAGGACTCGAAGTGATGGAGGCAAGATGGCTGTTCGGAGTTGAGCTTAATCAGGTTCAGGTTGTTGTACAGCCGCAGAGCGTCATACATTCTATGGTGGAATTTGAGGATGGCGCCGTTATGGCACAGCTTGGGACACCTGATATGAGGCTTCCTATTCAATATGCGCTTTACTATCCTGAAAGACGTTTCCTTGATACGCAGCATCTTGATTTTTGGAAACTTAGACAGATTACATTCGAGGAACCAGATATGGAGAATTTTAGAGGACTTGCCCTTGCTTATGAAGCAGGAAGAAGAGGCGGAAATGTTCCTACTATGTTCAATGCGGCAAATGAGCTTGCGGTTGCCATGTTCCTTGACAGAAAAATAAAATATCTTGATATTATTGATATAATAGAACAAACTATGACTAACATAGAATATATTGATAATCCTGATGTCAAGCAGATTCTTGACACGGAAGCGGCTGCTTACGAATATATAAGAAGCCGGTACTAAATCTTCAAGGGGAGGATTATAACTTGAACATTATTATTGCGATTATTATTCTAAGTATTATAGTAATCATTCATGAGCTTGGTCATTTTATTGTGGCGAAAGCAAATGGAATAGCAGTGAGTGAGTTTGCATTGGGACTGGGACCTACAATACTTAAGTTTAAGAAAAAAGGGACACTTTTTTCGCTCAAGCTCCTGCCGTTTGGTGGTGCATGCATTATGGCAGGTGAGGACGGAAATGAGGACGGTATAAGTGCGATTGACAAGGATAAGCTCTTTGCTTCTAAGTCTGTATGGCGGAGAATATCTGTGATAGCAGCCGGACCTATATTCAATTTTATTCTTGCGTTTATCATGGCAGTGTTTATCATAGGAAGTATAGGATACGACCCTTGTAAGCTCTACTCTGTCACAGAAGGAAGTGCTGCCGATGAAGCCGGACTTGAAGAAGGGGATGTCATCACTTCGGTCAATGGAAAAAAGATACATTTTTATAAGGAATACAGTCTCTACTATCAGCTTCACACTGGAAAGACATTAAATATAACTTATGAGCGCGATGGAGTGAAATATGACACGAAGGTCGTGCCTGAGTACATTGAGGAAGATGTATATCAGCTTGGAGTATATCTTGGTGAAAATGCGGTTATCTCAGGGCTTACCGAGACAGGTGCGGCTGCGCTTGCAGGATTTAAGGTTAACGATCAGATAATTCAGGTGAACGGGGCGGCAGTAAAGACAACGGACGAAGCAATCTCGGCTATAAGAAACTGTGGTGGCGGCAAGATTAATGTTGCGGTTTTCAGAGATGGTGAAGTTGTCGATTTATCGGTGACACCTGTGCTTGCACACAACGCATATTATCAGACAGGTATGTCTTTTTCGGCGGCGAGAGTGAAAGTCAATCCGATACGCACATTAAAATATGGCGCTATCGAGGTTAAATACTGGATTGACACAGTTTTTGAGAGCCTTAAAATGCTTGTGACAGGAAAAGTTACCAAGGATGATGTCGCAGGCCCGGTAGGCATTGTGTCAGCAATAAGCAGTGTGGTTGAGCAGAGCAAGCCGGATGGCATATTTTACGTTATTCTGAATCTTGCCAACTGGATAGTCATGATTAGTGCGAATCTTGGAGTCATGAATCTGCTGCCTATCCCGGCGCTTGACGGAGGAAGACTTTTGTTCCTGCTTATTGAGGCTGTAAGAGGCAAGCCTATTGACCAGAAGAAGGAAGGCATGGTGCACCTTATAGGCATGGCACTTCTTATGCTTTTGATGTTCTTTATCTTATTCAACGATATTTCTAAGCTGTTCTAGGTGATGCGCCGGCAGCAGATAATATATGAGATTATTACAGTAATATTGTTATGACAAGATTATATGGAGGGCTTATGAGAAGCTTTGACGGTTCGATTCAGAGAAAAAATACAAGAGTGGTAAATATTGGCGGAGTGCTTATAGGAGGAAATAATCCTATTGCAATCCAGTCGATGACCAACACAAAGACGGAGGATGTGTCCGCTACAGTCAATCAGATTTTAAGACTTGAGGAGGCAGGCTGTGAGATAATAAGATGTGCGGTTCCTACAATGGAGGCTGCCGAGGCGATTGGAGAGATAAAAAAGAGAGTGCATATTCCGGTTGTAGCCGATATACATTTTGACTACCGCCTTGCTATAGCTGCAATGGAGAACGGCGTTGACAAGATACGCATAAATCCGGGAAATATCGGGAGTCCGGAGAGAATAAAGGCGGTTGTGGATGCAGCTAAGGAAAGGAACATTCCAATCCGTGTAGGTGTGAACTCAGGTTCGCTTGAAAAAAATCTTGTTGAAAAGTATGGCGGTGTGACAGCGGAAGGTATTGTTGAGAGTGCGCTCGACAAGGTGAAGATAATCGAGGATATGGGTTATGACAATCTGGTAATCAGCATCAAATCATCCAATGTCATGATGTGCGTGAAGGCACATGAGCTTATATCGGAAAAGACAGATTATCCTCTGCATGTAGGAATCACAGAGTCGGGAACTGTTATGACAGGAAGCATCAAGTCGGCTGTAGGACTCGGACTCATTCTCGGGCAGGGAATAGGCGATACGATAAGAGTATCTCTCACAGGCGACCCTGTTGAGGAGATAAAGGCGGCAAAGACAATTCTGAAAACTCTCGGAATAAGACAGAGCGGAATAGAGATTGTCTCATGCCCGACATGCGGAAGAACCAGTATCGACCTTATAGGGCTTGCACAAAAGGTAGAAAAGCTTGCTGCCGATTATGACAACCTGAATCTCAAGCTCGCAGTTATGGGATGTGTTGTAAATGGACCGGGTGAGGCAAGAGAGGCTGACCTTGGCGTTGCGGGAGGCAAAGGAGAAGGTATACTTATAAAGAAGGGCGAAGTAGTAAAGAAGATGCCGGAGGCAGAGCTTTTGTCCGCTCTTAAATATGAGCTTGATCATTGGAAGGAAAAGTGAAAGACAGATGAAGTTATTTGATGCATTTCCTACACTTGAATTTAATGAAGATATAATGGATATTTTGGCTGATGTTGAGGTGCTTAAGGTTGCAACCAACTCAGCCAAAACCCGCCTTAGGGTATATATAACATCCAGAAGACTTATTCCGAAGAGCACAATTTTTGTGTTAGAGAATGGGTTTAGGAAGCAGATTCCGCCATTTAAGACAATGGATATCCATGTTGTTGAAAAATATGAGCTTTCAAGCCAGTATACACAGGAGAAGCTCTGGGGAATATATAAAGAAAGCATACTTGATGAGCTTAGGCATGAGAGCATTATAGACTATGAGATTGTAAAAAAAGCCAAAGTCAGATTTATCGCAGATGATAAGATGGAGCTTGTAGTCTCAGACGGAAGTATTGAAAGAGACAGAGTGAAGAATATCTGCGAATATCTTCATATGGTTTTTTTTGACCGCTGCGGTTTTGAGATAGACTTTGACATTATATACAGGGAAGCAAAGCACGAAGCGAAAGACACACCTGTGATTCATATGCAGCTTGAGCAGACGGCTGATGGTGATGACAAGGAAGAAGCAGTGGCTGGAAGTGAAAATAAGTCGGAAAAGAAAAATTCAAAAGAGACTGAGATGGCACAGACGGAAAAGACTGTTGCAGGCAGATTAAGAACAGATGCAAAAGTACTTGACAAAAAGGCGGCTAAGAATGATGAAAAGAGCTTCCGCACTGTCAAAATGTCCGGCAATCCGGATGTCATATACGGCAAGGACTTTGATGATGAAGCCATTGAGCTTGCAACGATAACGCATGAGATAGGCGAAGGTGCTATAAGAGGCAGGATAAGAGGTGTGGAAGTAAAAGAACTCAGAACAGGCAAACAGCTTATGACATTTACGGTTACTGACTTTACGGATTCCATGTCTGTCAAGCTTTTTTTGAATACGAAGGAAAACCTTGATGAGATAAAGGGAGACATAAAGGATGGAGCCTTTGTCAAAATTAAGGGTGTTATTGCGATGGACAGCTGGAGCAAGGAGATAGCTGTAAGCTCGGTGCGCGGGATTAAAAAGATACCTGATTTTACACGAAAGCGAATGGACAATTCTGATGTAAAGCGAGTGGAGCTTCACTGCCATACCAAGATGAGCGATATGGATGGAGTTTCTGAGGTATCGGATATCATAAAACAGGCCTCTAAATGGGGAATGCCGGCGATAGCAATCACGGATCACGGTGTCTGTCAGGCGTTCCCAGATGCAAATCATACAGTAGAAAAGCTCGATGGCTTCAAGGTTATCTATGGAGTAGAGGCATATCTGGTTGATGATTTGAAGGCTCTTATAGAAAATCCCGACGGACAGACATTTGATGATACATATGTTGTATTTGACCTTGAGACAACCGGATTTTCATCAGAGCATGACAGAATCATTGAGATTGGAGCAGTAAAGTATCAGAACAGAAGATGTGTTGACAGTTTTTCGTGCTTTGTAAATCCTGAGATTCCAATTCCGTTCAGGATTGAGAAGCTGACAGGAATCAATGATTCCATGGTTATCGATGCACAGACGATAGAGGAAGTGCTTCCGAAATTCATAGAATTCTGTGAAGGAGCAGTCCTTGTTGCACACAACGCTGATTTTGATTCGGGCTTTATCAAAGCGAAGGCAAAGCAGGTGATGGGTATTGACAAGGAATACACGGTTGTGGACACAGTTGCACTTGCGAGAGTACTTCTTCCGCAGCTTAACAGATATAAGCTTGACACGGTAGCCAAAGCTGTCGGTGTTTCGCTTGAAAATCATCACCGCGCGGTTGATGATGCCGACTGCTGTGCCGGAATATTTTTAAAATTCATGACAATGATGGAGGAGCGCGGAATCACAAATCTTAATCAGGCAGAGAGTCTGGCTGATGAGAGAGAGAACATTGTAAAGAAGCTTCCTTCATATCATGCGATTATATTGGCAAAGAATGATGTAGGCAGAAACAATCTTTACAGACTTACGTCAATGGCGCATTTAAAATATTTTAACAGAAGACCGAGAATTCCTAAGAGCGAGCTGTTAAAGCACAGGGAAGGTCTGATACTTGGCTCGGCATGTGAGGCAGGAGAACTTTACCGCGCCATACTTGACAACAAGTCGGAGCAGGATATCGCAAGGCTTGTCGAGTTCTATGATTATCTTGAGATACAGCCGCTTGGAAATAACAGGTTTATGATAGACTCTGAAGATATATGGGTATCATCGGAGCAGGATTTGATTGACATCAATAAGAAAATAGTTTCCCTTGGCGAAATCTTTGGAAAGCCTGTGGCTGCTACCTGCGATGTGCATTTTTTAAACCCTGAGGATGAAGTGTACAGAAGGATAATCATGGCGGGGCAGGGCTTTGACGATGCTGATAACCAGGCACCGTTATTTCTTAGGACAACGGAGGAGATGTTAAACGAGTTTCAGTATCTTGGCAGCGATAAGGCATATGAGGTCGTGGTAAAAAATACCAATATGATTGCGGATATGTGCGAGAAGATATCGCCTGTGCGTCCGGATAAATGTCCTCCTGTAATCGAAAATTCCGATGAGACGTTGAGAAAGATATGCTATACAACGGCTCATGAGATGTATGGTGAGGAGCTTCCGGAGATTGTTAAGGAAAGACTTGACAGGGAGCTTAATTCAATCATAAGCAACGGTTATTCCGTTATGTATATTATCGCACAGAAGCTCGTATGGAAGTCGAATGAGGATGGATATCTTGTAGGTTCAAGAGGCTCTGTAGGTTCCTCGTTTGCGGCGACAATGGCAGGAATTACGGAAGTAAATCCCCTTCCGCCACATTATCTGTGCATGAATGGGGATTGCCATTACTATGATTTTGATTCGGAAGATGTAAAAAAGTTTGCCGGAGGTGCGGGATGCGATATGCCTGACCGTATCTGTCCAAAGTGCGGCAAGCCGCTTACGAAACAAGGCTTTGATATACCATTTGAGACCTTCCTCGGATTTAAAGGAAATAAGGAGCCGGATATTGATCTTAACTTTTCCGGAGAGTATCAGTCTAAGGCTCACTCTTACACAGAAGTTATCTTCGGAAAAGGTCAGACCTTTAAAGCGGGAACTGTAGGCACTGTAGCGGATAAGACGGCATATGGCTATGTCCGCAAATACTTTGAGGAACGCCAGATTACCAAGAGAGACAGCGAGATAGTGCGAATAGCGGAAGGATGTACAGGCATCCGGCGTTCTACCGGACAGCATCCGGGTGGCATCATCGTTCTTCCGCTCGGCGAAGAAATTGATACATTTACTCCGATACAGCATCCGGCAAACGATATGACTACTAATATTATTACAACACACTTTGATTACCACAGCATTGACCACAATCTGTTAAAGCTTGATATTCTTGGCCATGATGATCCTACGATGATTCGTATGCTGCAGGATTTGACCGGAATTGACCCAAAGACGATACCACTTGATTCACCGGAGGTTATGAGCCTTTTTAAGGATACGTCGGCGCTTGGAATAACACCGGACGATATAGGAGGAACAAAGCTTGGAGCACTGGGAATACCGGAATTCGGCACGGATTTTGCCATGCAGATGGTTATTGATGCAAAGCCTACCTGCTTTGCGGATTTGGTTCGTATATCGGGATTGTCGCATGGTACTGATGTGTGGCTTGGAAATGCACAGACACTCATCATGAGTGGTGTAGCGACTATTTCTACAGCTATCTGCTGTCGTGATGATATTATGATATATCTTATTGGAAAAGGCATGGACAAAGAGCTTTCCTTCACAATAATGGAGAGCGTAAGAAAAGGAAAAGGTCTTAAGGAGGGATGGCCGGAGCAGATGCGTGAGCATGACGTTCCGCAGTGGTATATAGAGTCATGCCTTAAAATTAAGTACATGTTTCCTAAGGCGCATGCCGCTGCGTATGTCATGATGGCATGGAGAATTGCATATTGTAAGGTATTTTATCCGCTTGCATACTATGCTTCATACTTTAGTATAAGAGCAACGGCATTTTCATATGAGCTCATGTGTATGGGAAAAGAGAAGCTTGACTATTATATTGCTGACTATAAAAAACGCAGTGACAGTCTTTCTAAGAAGGAGGAGGACACCTTAAAGGACATGCGTCTGGTACAGGAGATGTATGCGAGAGGACTGGAGTTCCTTCCGATTGATTTGTACAAGTCGCATTCTAGGAATTTTCAGATAGTAGACGGTAAACTCCTTCCTCCGTTCAATTCAATAGATGGTCTTGGCGATGTGGCAGCAGAACTTATAATGAATGCGGCGGAGCATGGGCCGTTTCTTTCAAGGGACGATTTTCAGGCGCGGACGAAGGCATCGAAGACGGTTGTTGCGCTCTTAGGGGATCTTGGAATCCTTGGCGACTTGCCGGAGAGCAATCAGTTGTCGCTGTTTGACGGATTGTTGAAGGTCTGAGAACATAGATAAGTTATGGATTTACAAATAGGACGGTGGAGATTGATATGGTTCACCTTGTGCGGTTAGGTTAATAATCGGATTTAAACAAGGTGAATCCTACTTGATTTTTGCTTTCGTACTATGTTTTGTACATGACAAGTACCGGATATATATGCAAAGCATTTTGTTATGAGCAGGGTATGGGTGTCAAAATATGCTAATTTTCTATAAGTGTATAACAGGTTAAGTTCACAAGGCATGTTTTGACACCGTAATCTGAGCAGGAGGCGAGAGCTGATTGTAAATAATATTGACATAGTCTTATATAATTTTTGGGAAATAAAACTAAGGTACGAAACGGACAGTTTGGTTAAAAACAGATGAAAAAAATGTCTGAAAACAACATAAAATATATACAAATTGAACAACTTAAAGAAAATAGAAAAAAAAGCTTGCTTTTTCTGAGAAGCTAGTGTATATTAGTAAAGTACTTGATACGGCTCGATGGTCAAGCGGTTAAGACGCCGCCCTCTCACGGCGGAAACCGGGGTTCGATTCCCCGTCGAGCTGTTAGCTATTAATTGAATAGCCCAACCCGAAAAGTATCGAAGAATTATTTCTTCGATATTTTTTTGTTGTTTTTTATATTGTGCTATGCTATCATACTCTTTGTAAGAAATACACGTCTTTATAAGTCTATATGCCGGCTGATACTTCCGAATTCCCAATAAGCCGGATTTCTGTATATCCCACATATACGAAAATTTGTTCGATTTGATATTGACTTTTTGATATCTATGTATTATATTACATTTATGCGAACATTAGTTTGCATTTTGACGTGAATAAGAAGGAGAACATATTATGGCTAAAGAAGATAAGATTAAGGCATTAGAAGCCGCTATATCGAATATAGAGCGCTCATATGGAAAGGGAGCGATTATGAAGCTTGGAGATCCGTCAGCTTCTCTTAATGTTGAGACTATACCTACAGGTTCTATAAGCCTTGATATAGCATTGGGAATGGGTGGCGTTCCGAAGGGAAGAATTATTGAGATATATGGTCCGGAATCAAGTGGTAAGACAACAGTTGCGCTGCATATGGTTGCTGAAGTGCAGAAGAGAGGCGGAATAGCCGGCTTTATAGATGCTGAGCATGCACTTGACCCGGCATATGCTAAGAATATAGGAGTTGATATTGATAATCTGTATATTTCACAGCCTGATAACGGTGAGCAGGCTCTTGAGATTACAGAGACTATGGTTCGTTCGGGAGCTGTGGATATCATAATTGTAGACTCTGTTGCAGCACTTGTTCCTAAGGCGGAGATTGACGGTGATATGGGTGATTCGCATGTCGGACTTCAGGCAAGACTTATGTCACAGGCGCTTCGTAAGCTGACAGCCGTTATCAGCAAGACGAATTGTGTTGTAATATTTATCAACCAGCTTCGTGAAAAGGTCGGAGTTATGTTTGGAAATCCGGAGACAACTACAGGTGGTCGTGCACTTAAGTTCTATTCATCAATACGTCTTGATGTCAGAAAGATAGAGACACTTAAGGCAGGTGGCGAAGTTGTCGGCAACCGTACACGTATCAAGGTTGTCAAGAATAAGATTGCGCCGCCTTTTAAGGAGGCAGAATTTGATATCATGTTCGGACAGGGAATATCAAGGGAAGGTGACATACTTGATTTGGCTGTCAATGTGAACATCGTTGATAAGAGCGGTGCATGGTTTGCATATAACAATGCGAAGATTGGTCAGGGAAGAGAGAATGCTAAGCAGTATCTTAGAGATAATCCTGCGGTTATGGCTGAGATTGAGAAGAAAGTCCGTGAGCATTATGGCATTTCAGGTGATGTCATAGTTGCTGAGAGCGCTGCAGATAATAAATCTGCTTCAACTGAAGCTGAGCAGAGTGCAGACGAGTAGTAGAATGGTTGTAACAGATATAGTTGATATGGACAAAAAGCGCAAGAAGATATATTTAGACGGCGAATATGCATTTGCGCTATATAATCAGGAGATATATCGATACAATATTAAAACAGGAGCAGAGCTTGATAAAGACATATATCGCGAGATTGATTGTGAACTGCTTCCTAAGCGTGTGAAGTCGAGAGCATTATATATTTTGAAGTCATCGCTTAAGACAGAAAAACAGCTTTTTGATAAGCTTTTAGAAGGTGGGTATGCACATAAGTATGCTGCTATAGGTGTTGAATATGCAAAGAGCTTTGGGTATATAGACGACCTTCGCTACGCAGAATATTTTGTGGAGAACTCCTGTAACAGCAGAAGCAGAAGAGATATAGAGCAGAGGTTATTTCGGCGAGGAATAGACAGGGATATAATCAGAAAAGTGTTGGATGACCTGCGTCCTGATACTCAGGATGATGTGGAGGCTGTATGGGTTGCACTTCGCAAGAAATCAATCACCAGAGAGAATATTTCGGAGCTTGATTATGAGAAGAGAGGGAAGATTTTTGCATATCTTATGCGAAAAGGTTTCTCTACGGACATTATAGGCAAAGTGCTTCATTGTGATATATAATATTGTGGTTTTTGTTGTAATTATGTATATTATTTGTTTAACACTTGACACAAATGCCAAAAAAGTATACAATTTAAATGTTGTATTTTGTACAATGAAAACTAAATAAGGAGGTGCTCCTGTGTTACAGACGATTTTAGCTGTAGTAATTTCAATTATTATAGTTGCACCTATTACTTGGTTTGTCGCTAATGCATATAGACGTAATGTAATCGAGAAGAAGATTGGCAGTGCGGAAGACAAAGCAAGAGAGATAATAGATGAAGCCCTCAAGACAGCAGAGACCAAGAAGAAAGAAGCTCTTTTAGAAGTGAAGGAAGAGTCCATAAGGACTAAGAATGAACTTGACAAGGAGACTAAGGAAAGACGTGCCGAGGTTCAGAAGTATGAACGCCGTGTCCTTGCAAAGGAAGAGACCTTAGATAAGAAACTTGAAGCTGCGGAGCGTCGCGATGCAAATCTTGGACGCAAGGAAGAGGAACTTAATCGTAAGAGACAGGAAGTAGAAGAGCTCAGCTCTAAGAGAGTACAGGAACTGGAAAGAATTTCTGGTTTAACCTCCGAACAGGCAAAAGAATATCTTTTGAAGACTGTTGAAGATGAAGTGAAGCATGAAACCGCGGTAATGGTCAAGGAATTAGAGACCAGAGCCAAGGAAGAAGCGAACAAGAAAGCGAAGGAATACATTGTTACCGCAATACAGAAATGTGCTGCTGACCATGTATCCGAGGCGACAATTTCAGTTGTTCAGCTTCCTAATGACGAGATGAAGGGCAGAATTATCGGTAGAGAGGGTAGAAATATCAGAACTCTTGAGACGATGACAGGTGTTGATTTAATTATTGATGATACACCTGAAGCAGTTATTTTGTCCGGATTTGACCCGGTACGCCGTGAGGTCGCAAGAATAGCCCTTGAGAAGCTTATTGTTGATGGCCGTATCCATCCTGCAAGAATTGAAGAGATGGTAGAGAAGGCTCAAAAGGAAGTTGAGACCATGATGAGAGAAGAGGGTGAAGCTGCTACACTTGAAGTTGGTGTACATGGTATTCATCCGGAACTTGTAAGACTTCTTGGTAAGATGAAGTTTAGAACAAGCTATGGTCAGAATGCTCTCAAGCATTCGATTGAGGTTGCTCATCTTTCCGGTTTGCTTGCCGGTGAGATTGGCGTTGATATCAGAACAGCCAAGCGTGCAGGTCTTCTGCATGACATTGGTAAGGCGCTTGATCACGAGATGGAAGGCTCACATATTCAGATTGGTGTGGATCTTTGTAAGAAATACAAAGAGTCTGACATTGTTATCAATGCAGTAGAAGCACATCATGGAGATGTTGAACCGCAGTCACTCATCGCTTGTATTGTACAGGCTGCAGATGCTATTTCAGCTGCAAGACCTGGCGCACGAAGAGAGACACTTGAGACATATACCAACAGACTTAAACAGTTAGAAGATATTACTAACTCCTTTGAAGGCGTTGAGAAGTCTTTTGCTATTCAGGCAGGTAGAGAAGTCAGAATTATGGTAGTTCCTGAGGCAGTTGATGATGCTGAGATGGTACTTCTTGCAAGGGATATTTCTAAGAAGATTGAAGCTGAATTAGAATATCCTGGTCAGATTAAGGTTAGCTTAATCCGCGAGTCGCGTGTAATTGATTATGCTAAGTAGGACTTACATAGTCATACCATAAAGAGTAATAATTCAAAAGTAAAAAGGTTTGATTCCTATAGATAAAACTGTAGGAGTCAGACCTTTTTTACATTATAGGAAATTCGTTGAAATTTTCTATTATATAAAAAGCCAAACGTGCAGGAACGCACTACGGTGGAGCAAAATTATGTTCGCTTAAGCGACCTGTTTCAGGCGGAGAATTCAGCAAAGTAGAATTCTTTCTTGATATATAAGTGATAGTGTTACATAAATTTAGTGATTATATAGTTTAGCAATTAAGTGTTTTGGCGTGAGCTTAGTAATTGGTAGGTTTAGGATGAGCTTGGCAATTAGAAAATTTATCGTTTTATGAAAAAGAGAAAATTTTAAATAAATGTTTGAAACAAAATGCAAGTATACGGATACTTATTATATGACTTTAAAGTTTTATAAGGCAGGCTTGTCAGGGGGACAGTATTACATGAAAGATGAATTCATTGAATTGTACAGCGGCGTATACAAGGATTTATACAAGTATGCGTTATATATTTTAGGCAACAGAGAGGACGCTGAGGACACGGTCAGCGAGACAGTTGTTTATGCATATGCAGGTTTTGAAAAATTGAGGGATAAGGGGGCATTTAAGAGCTGGATATTTAAGATTCTTTCGATAAAATGCAAAATGAAACTGAAAGGATATGTCAATAAAAGCGTATGCTTAGATGAGACATTAGACTCACAGGTATACAAGGACGCGGAAGACGTTGTGGGTCGGGTTGATTTGCAGACGGCTTTTTCAAAGCTTGATGACAGGGAGCGCCAGATAATTGCACTTTCTGTTATCGCAGGATATGAAGGAGAAGAAGTTTCAAAGCTTATGAATATGAACCACAATACAGTTCGCACTGTGAAGAGCAGAGCCCTTGAGAAAATGAGAAAGATGCTTCGTTAAAATACATACAGAATATTGAAATTTGATAAGACAATGAGATGCAATATGAAATAGAGACGGAGGAAAATAATATGGATGATAAGTTCCTAAAGGACAGGATAGATAATGATGATGTGGAAGTTCCGGAATCACTTCGACCGGAGAACATATCCGGATTGCTTGATAAGAGCATGGAAGATATGAAGCATAAAGGGCTTTATGATACTGACGATGATAATGTAAATGTCACACAAGGCGGAAAAGAAACATATGACAAAGAGAATGGTAAGCGCAAAGTCAGGAATATGCGTAAATATATAAAAAGTTGTGCGCTGGCTGCGGCAGCACTTATAGTGGTTGTTGCCGGAACTTCGATAATGCCGATGCTGAGCAACAAAAAGAATGACAGTTCAATGATGGATAATGGCATGAATAAGGAAGGTTTAGAGACAACTATGCAGGAGACGGCTGTTTTAGAGACGACGCAGGCTGCTGGAGACGCAGATATGAAGAGAACAAAATATGATGAGCTTTATGAAAAATTAACACAGGTGAATGATATTTATGACGGTGAAAATTATGTCATTGAAGATTATGTGAATTATTTTGGCAATGTTGATATTCAGGCGAAGGGAGATATAAGAGATTCTGCTGAGGAAGCAGAGCAGGATGTAACGACAGGCGGCTATGACAATGGGATTGCAGACGGAGCGGGAAAAGAGAGTGCTGATGAAACTCAGGATACCGGTGCTGAAGATTTTTCTAAAAATAATGACCAGGAGGAGGGTGTTTCGGAGGGAAATATTTTTCTGACAGATGGGAAATATCTCTACATTATGAAAAAATCCGGTGATGTTTATTCCGGAACGCGCTCACTTGTTATATATGCTGCCGAGAATGGTGTACTTACAAAATGCAGTGAAATCTCATTAGATAAGATGGATGATTCTGATTATATAAGCTATGAGGCAATGTATGTTGAAAAAGATATGCTTGTGCTGACCGGATATACCAATAAAAAATGCTATGATGATTATAGTGAAAAGCCGGTTACGTTCGGCACGTTTTATGATATATCTGACAGGATGGCACCTGAAAAGATAAACACCGTGACACAGAGCGGATATTATGAATCATCAAGAATTACGGATGGCGTGTTATATCTGGTTTCATCATACACACCTTCAAGCAGTTACAGACAGGATGAGTATGAAAAATATATACCTCTGTACAATGACATGCTTGTGGAGGAGGAAAATATATATTGCCCGGAATATATAAGCGGCAATATTTATACGGTTGTTGGGTCGGTGGATTTGGCCGAACCTATGACATACAAGGATACAGAGGCTGTAGTGGCAGATCCTGATAATATGTATGTAAGTCAGAATGCGATATATTTCCTTGCATCTGAGCCTTGGTATTTATACAATACATGGCAGTTATATGATATGGGAGCATCCGCTGATGAGAGTGGAGTAAAATATGTTCTTGATGAATTGGTTGGTGAGGTGGTTAATAAGCTCAAAGCCGGTGATGAAAAAACAAAGAGTACTCTTATGAAGCTTACAATAGATAAAGGAAGTATTGAGTACGCAGGCGAGACGAAGGTTTACGGAAGTGCAGACAGCCAGTTTTCATTCAGTGAACACAATGGATATCTAAGACTTGTGACAACAACGATGGATTACGAAAGCGGTGAGCGAAGCTGTGGTTTGTATATTTTTGATGATGACCTTGAGCTTGTTGGTGAGATAGACGGACTTGCTGATGGCGAGAGTGTTAAATCGGTTCGTTTTCTGGGCGATATGGTATATTTTGTGACCTTCAGAAATACGGATCCGCTGTTTGCTGTGGATATCTCGGTGCCTGACAAGCCGGTTATAGTTGACGAGATTAAGCTTCCCGGATTTTCCGAGTATCTGCATCCGTATGGAGAAGGACTGCTTTTCGGTCTTGGGTATGAGGCTGATGAAAGCAATGGAAGTTTGCAGAATGTAAAAATGAGCATGTTTGATATAAGTAATCCTGCAGATATTGAAGAAGTTGACAGGATGCAGCTTGACGCATATTATTCGGGTGCAATGTATGAGCACAGAGCTATACTTGTCAATGCTGACAGGAATCTTATAGGATTTGTCACAGAGGAGAATGTAATCAGCACAGATGACACAGGAGCTAATATAACAGGTGAGCTTGCTCAGGTTTACAGACTGTACTCCTATGATGCGGAAGATGGATTTGTGCAGCATATAGAATGTGTACTTGATTTGTATTCATATGATTATCCGCGGGCTAATTATATAGGTGATTATCTGTATATATTTGATGGAGCCGGAAGCATATACACATATGAACTGAAGGATTATGGCTTTATAGGAAAAACAGAGTTTTAAACACACTATTAATGTCACAAAAGTCTGTAATACATTTAAGAAGATAAAAGTAATGAGGGAAAGTATTTTGAAAAGTCCGGTTTGAGATGAGCCGGACTTTTTACATTATAGGATTTGAGTGTGAAGACATGCCTATTTAGGCTATGAGTGTATAACATGTTTTGATACCCGGATTTTTATAAAAAAATGAAAATGTTATTGACAAACTGTGCATATCTGTATATATTGTGTATATACAGATATGCACAGTTTGCTATGTAATAATCATATAGAATACGCAATGGAGGCTTGAAGGATTATATGAAAGGGTTGCATATAGAGAATATGAAGAGAGTGTTTGATGGTTTTACGCTTGGTCCTGTCAATATGGATATTGGTGCAGGGTATATTGTGGCTGTTATCGGGAAAAATGGCTGCGGCAAGAGTACATTTTTTAATTGTCTTCTCGGAACAGAGAAGTACTCCGGTGAGTGCAGATGGGATATTGATGGGAAGAGTAATGCTGATAATAGTGTTTTATCTGAGAAGTTTGCATACATACTTGAGAGATGTCCGTTTCCTAAGGAATATACTCCGAGAGAAATTGAAAAATGTTTTGCTGATTTTTATGAGACATTTGACAGGAAAAGATATTATGAGATTTTAAGTAGATATAATATTCCGTTGAATAAGCAGCTTTTTAAGCTGTCCAGAGGAAATATTATTGTCGTGCAGATTGCATTTGCATTTTCTTATAAGTCGGAGGTGCTTTTCCTTGATGAACCGTCTGCGCATCTTGACAGCTATGCAAGAAATGAACTTTATGAGCTTATTGGGGAGTATGAAGATGAAGGACATATTATTTTCTGGGCGAGCCATATGATGGAGGAGCTTGATAAGAGGGCTGATTATGTACTTGGAATCAAAAACGGGCAGCAGGTTTATTTTGGGACTAAGGAAGAGCTGACGGAGAAATACCATGTTGTAAAGGGAAGTAAAAAGCAGCTTGATTATATGAAAAAAGCACTGGTCGGGCGAAGGGATGATGAGAGCTGCAGCTGTGGGCTGGTTGACACAACAAAGGATTATCTTAAGCTGGCAGCATTAGATGAGCCGGCAAGACTTTCTGATATTGTGGAATATCTTTTGTAAATGCTTTATATTCGCTTAATTGTTAATATGTCCGGATATGGAAAGGATGTGGATTGTTATGAATAAAAAGATATTGAAGCTGACAGGAAAAACATTGTGGTGTGATATAAAGCACGGCTTCAGAGGCTATAACATGATTTTGGCTTTGATATTGCTGGGTTTTTCGTTTGCGCCGCCTGAAGGGTCAACATTTCTTTGCCTGGCTTATTTTATCGAGCTGGCAGTAATGAGATTTATGTCATCATGCGATAGGATAACTTTTGTAATGCCGCTAAGCGCAGCTGACAGAAAGCGCTATATGATATACAGACAGTTTGCGATGGAGACAGTTTTCGTGTTGCTTATATTTGGAACGGCAGGTCTGAGGTATGTTATCTTCGGGTATGAGTATTCGATTGCAAGATGTGTGGTTAATAATCTATTTGTGATAGCGTTAATGCTGTTCGAGACGTGCAGCGCTGTATGCTTTTGCGGATGGTATAAAGATATTTCTATGAGAGAGAAAGGCTTTGGAATTTTCTTTAGTATAATTGCATGGGTTGCTTTTTTGACGGCAATTATGCTATCAGGGGAAACAAAAATAAATTATATGATAATGCTTATAGTGTGTTTTGGAGGAATTCTGGTTCAGATGCTTGTGAAAGTATATTATATGGTACATTCAACCTTTGATGAGTACAGGATTGTGAATGCGTATGAGGGAATGGGCGGAGTAAGCAGAAAGAAAAACAATGCAGCGGATGAGGCTTTTTAATAAATACATTTGAATGGGATAACTATGTGAAATTTTTTTAATAATGGCAGGATAATAATTCATGGCAGGATAATAATGCAGGCAAAAATGCGGGAACTCAATTTAAGACTTTTGTATTTGTTGCTTTTTATAGGATGGATACAGGCAGCCACCGCAGAGGATTGACCGATAATAAAATAATTGAAGGGTAGTGGACAGATGCAGATAATAATTTCTGATAAGAGCAGTGTGCCGATATATGAGCAGATTACCAAGCAGATAAAGGAAGGGATATTAAGCCATGCGCTTAAGCCGGATGAGATGCTGCCTTCCATAAGACAGCTTGCAAAGGAGCTTCAGATTAGCGTGATAACTACTAAAAGAGCATATGAGGAGCTTGAAAACGAGGGGATGATTTACTCGGTTCCGCAGAAGGGATTCTTTGTGACATCGGGCAAGGTGGAAATCTTAAAAGAGAAGAGATTGAAGCTGATTGAGGATACGGCAGTGCAGCTTATAAATGAAGGAAAGGCGGCAGGGCTGTCACTTGATGAGCTAAAATCAATGCTTGAGCTGCTGTGGGAATAGTATGGAAGGCAGGATAGCCGCAGGACGGCAGAACGGAGAGAAAAATGGATGAAAATGCTTTGATAGTCGATGGACTTTGTGCAAAACAGGGAAAGTTTGAGCTGCATGATATAAGTTTTACACTTCCAAAAGGTTACATAATGGGGCTTGTAGGCAGAATGGGCTCAGGAAAGACAACGCTTTTAAAGAATATATTAAATCCGGCTTTGATAAAGAGCGGAAGTGTAAAGTATGATGCACAGGCAGGATTCATAATGGAGGATGCTCCGTTTTTCATAGAAGCAACCTTGAAAGAAAATATGGAAGTGTTTAAAAATCTGTATAAGAATTATGACGAGCGGGAGTTCTATGACAGATTAAGGAGTGTCGGGTTAGAGGAACATAAGGTGTACGGACTGCTGTCTAAGGGTGAGAAGGTTCGTTTTCAGTTTGCATTTGCGATGGGACATCATCCGGGACTTTTGCTGCTTGATGAGCCGACAAGCGGACTTGATGTGTCATTTCGCAGAGAGTTTTTATATATGATTCAGGAAGCGGTAGAAAAACAACTGGTGAGCGTGATTTTTTCAACGCATCTTACGGATGAATTGGAACGGATTGCGGATTTTATCGGTGTGATGGAGAATGGAACGCTTCAAATAGAAGAAAATGAAGTCTCCGGTGCGAAAATAGAAAAAATAGGGACAGATGATTATAAGCCGCTTCTGGGCGATATGCCCGGTTTTAAGGAATTGGTCAGTTTCTGCAGAGGAATATACTTAAAGAGCAATCTCAGATTTGCTTCATATGTTATCGCTTTTTTTCAGTTCATATTTGGCTCGGTAGCATTTTGGATTGACAGCGAAACAAAGTTTGCGTCAGGGTTCATGTCCGGTCTTGTGGTTATGGGCATTATGCTTCAGTACCTTGGATTGGTGACTCAGGAGGGAGAAGGGACAGGAAGAAGGGCTGTACCTATGCGTGTTGGAAGATTATGGTGCTTGAACCGATGGACGCTTTGGGGAGCGCGTATGCTCTGCGTGTTGAGAAGTTCGCTGTGTTTTGCGGTAATTGTACTTGTTCAGTCGCTTGCGGTGGCTGTTATAACCGGGAATGGAGGATGTATGCTTGCGGTACTTGGAATTGCTGTTGACTATGTTGTTGTAGCTTTGCTCACAGCTATTGTGACGCTTATTGTATGTTGATGACTTGATATAAAAATTATTTTGATTTATAATATACCAGATATGTATTCCGCAGATTCTTATAAAGAAGAGCGTGAGTGCAAAAATCGTGAATAATCGGCATAGTTTTTCAGGCTTGAGGTTTTATTGATATGGATAATAGCACAATTTTGGATGATAGACATACAGTCAAGGAAAAGATTCATGCCATGATGCCGGCTTTCAGCAAAGGGCAGAAGAGAATTGCTGAATATATCCTTAAGAACTACGATACGGCAGCTTTTCTTACGGCAGCTAAGCTAGGGGAAAAAGCCGGTGTCAGTGAGTCGACAGCGGTGAGATTTGCCATGCTTCTCGGATATGAGGGATATCCGGAATTTCAGGAGGCTATGGCAGCTTTTCTAAAGAAAAGGCTTGGTTCTGTCGAGAAGATAGAGGCGGCATCAGGAGATATTGAACAGTCGAAAGTGTTATCCTATGTGATGAGTGCTGATATAGAAAAAATCAGGCTTACAATGGATACGATAGAACCGGATGCATTTGACCTGGCGGTTGATATGCTCAATACGGCTGAACATATATATGTGGTCGGTGTCAGAAGCTGTGCTCCGCTTGCTGAGTTTCTGGGATTTTATCTTAGGATGGTACATGATAATGTCCGTATGGTCACAACTAACAGTGCGTCAGAAATGTTCGAGCAGATGCTCTCACTGAATGAGAGGGATGTAGTTGTAGGGATAAGCTTTCCGAGGTATTCGATGAGGACACTAAAATGCATGGAGTATGCCAACAATAAGAATGCTGAGGTGATTGCCATGACTGACAGCCGCAATTCACCTATGAGTCTGTATTCATCATGCAATCTGCTTGCACGAAGTGACATGACATCAATCGTGGACTCACTTGTTGCACCGATGAGTGTGATAAATGCTCTTATTGTTGCACTCTGTATGAAGAATAAGGAGCAGGTTGCCGGAAAACTTGAGGAGCTTAACAGAGTGTGGAGCGATTATCAGGTGTACAATAATGATGAGATTAACCAGCTCGATGAAGATTTGTTTGGGTCGTTGAGAAGAATTGATTCATGATTAAGCCGTACAAGCGATTAACAGCGATAATATTAATCTGATAAGGAAAGTAAAAATATGAGTAATGTGATAGTAATCGGAGCCGGTGCAGCAGGGATGATGGCGGCTATAGCTGCGGCACAAAACGGTAATCAGGTGACGGTTCTTGAGAAGAATGAGAAGGCGGGAAAGAAGATTTATATAACCGGAAAAGGCCGGTGCAATATCACGAATGCATGTGATGTTGAGGAACTTTTTAACAATGTTGTCACCAATAAGAAATTTTTATATAGTGCATTCTATGGCTTTTCCAATGATGATGTGGTAGCAATGCTTAAGGAAGCAGGGCTTGAGACTAAGGTGGAGAGGGGCGACAGAGTGTTTCCTGTAAGCGACAGAGCCGGCGATGTCATATCGGCACTTGTAAGGATAATGAAGCGGCTCGGTGTAAAAATTGAATATGATACAGCTGTAACAGAGCTTGTTATCAGCCACAGTGATGAGGCTGACGGTGATATGGAAAGCAGCCGGACGGGCAAAACAGGAAAGAAAAAAGCACAGGGCATTATAGCAGGTGTCAAGTGTTCATCCGGTAAAATATACAAGGCAGATGCCGTTATAGTGGCGACAGGAGGTGTGTCATATCCGACAACAGGGTCAACAGGTGACGGCTATGAGTTTGCACGGAAGGCAGGACACAATGTTACAGCACTAAGTCCGGCACTTGTACCTTTTAATGTCGCCGAGGAAGATATAAAAGAGCTTCAGGGACTTGCACTTAAAAATTCCGGTGTGACAATATATGATGGAAGGAAAAAGCTGTATGAAGATTTTGGAGAGCTGTTGTTCACGCATTTTGGTGTGAGCGGGCCTACTGTTTTAAGTGCCAGCAGCTATGTGGCTAAGAAAATCAAGGAGCATCCGCTTAAGCTGGTGATAGATTTGAAGCCGGGACTTGATATGGAACAGCTTGATGTGCGTGTGTTACGAGATTTTGATGAATTTACCAACAAGAATTTTAACAATGCCCTCGATAAGCTTTTGCCTAAGTCGCTAATTCCTGTTGTGATAAGAAGGAGCGGAATTGACGAATATAAGAAGGTCCATGAGATAAGCCGTGAAGAGAGACAGAGGCTTGTCAATACGATAAAGAATCTTGAATTCACATTGACAGGCCTTAGAGGCTATAATGAAGCAATCATAACCCAGGGTGGAGTGAGTGTTAAGGAGATTGACCCTTCAACAATGGAGTCTAAGCTTGTCAAGGGACTTTATTTTGCAGGCGAAGTCTTAGACCTTGACGCAGTGACAGGAGGCTTCAACCTTCAGATTGCGTGGTCTACAGGGCATCTTGCCGGAGTAGGTATACAATAATTACAGCGGTTAAGAAGTTCTGTAAAATGACACGCTGTATATTAACGCATACAGGAATTGATATATAATTTTACAGGTATTTCAGACTTGAAAAGACAGATTAAAGAAAACTGATGAAAGAAGGAAATTTAAGATGGCATACAGTATTGCAATAGATGGACCGGCAGGAGCGGGAAAGAGCACAATAGCAAAGAGAGTTGCAAAGGAGCTTGGCTTTGTATATGTGGACACGGGAGCTATGTATCGTGCGATGGCTATATATTTTGTGGACAATGGAATTGACGGAAGCGATGAGGATGCTGTTTCTAAGGCATGCGGTGATGTCGATGTGAAAATAGCATACGAGGACGGAGCACAGCAGGTCATATTAAACGGCGAGAATGTGACAGGCAGGTTAAGACATGAGGAGACAGGCCGCATGGCGAGCAAGGTGGCTGTATATGCGGCAGTAAGAAGCAAGCTTGTGGAGCTTCAAAGACAGCTTGCGGCAGGAACGGATGTCATAATGGACGGAAGAGATATAGGAACCTGTGTTCTGCCTAATGCAACAGTAAAAATATATCTTACGGCAAGTGTTGATGCAAGAGCTAAAAGAAGATATGATGAGCTTGTGCAAAAAGGTGAAATGCAGGAAATTGATGTCATAAAAGCAGACATAGAAAAACGAGATTACAATGATATGCACAGGGATATTTCACCTCTTAGACAAGCGGAGGATGCCATTCTTCTTGATTCTTCGGATATGAATATCGAGGAAGTTACGGATGCCATAATGAATATATATAAGACGACGGCAAAGTAAAAGCTGTGAAGTATGTTTTACGGCTTACAGTGTGATGCCGGCGGGATATTTATGAGTATAAAAGAGGCTTATCAAGGGAAGATGTTGTGATTTGCCGGAAGACTTTTTTGAGGAGTATTTGATTATATGGAAGTGATTGTAGCTAAGACAGCCGGGTTCTGCTTTGGCGTAAAGCGTGCTGTTGAGAAGGTATATGCAAATGCGGATAAAGAGCATGTATATACATATGGACCGATAATACACAATGAGCAGGTTGTTGCGGATTTAGAGAAGCGTGGAGTCAAGGTTGTCGATGAGGATGCGGATTTATCGAAGCTCCCACAGGGAACGATAGTAGTCCGCGCACATGGTGCAAGCCGCGCAGAGTTTGACAGGCTCAGAGCGTGCGGAATGCAGATTGAGGATGCAACCTGTCCTTTTGTGTCAAAGATATATAGGATTGTCGAAGAGGAATCGGCAGCAGGGCGCACAGTTGTCATTGTCGGCAATGGACAGCATCCGGAAGTAAAGGGTATCAGGGGATGGTCAGGTGAGGATACTTATGTTGTCGGAAGTGCAGAAGAAGCTAAAAATTTGAATATTTTGGCACAAAAAATAAGCATTGTGTCGCAGACAACATTTAATTTAAAGAAATTTAAAGAAATAGTTGAAATTTTTGAAAAAAAGGGTTATGATATAAAATGTTTAAATACGATTTGCAACGCCACTGAAGTTCGGCAGACCGAGGCAAGACAGATAGCTTCACAGGTGGATGCCATGATTGTCATTGGTGGGAAGAACAGTTCCAATACCCAGAAATTGTTTGAGATTTGCAAGGAGGAATGTAGTAATACCTATTATATTCAGAATGCCGAGGACATGGATTTTACTGCGATAAGGGGAATGCGAAGAATAGGGATTACTGCCGGGGCATCAACCCCAAAGAATATTATTGAGGAGGTTCAAACGAGATGTCAGAATTAAGTTTTGAACAGATGTTAGAAGAATCTTTAAAAACAATCAGAACAGGAGAGGTCGTAGAAGGAACAGTCATCGGCGTTAAGGAAGATGAGATTATACTTAACATCGGCTACAAGGCTGATGGTATAATTACCAGAAATGAGTACACTAACACATCTAACGTTGATTTAACCACTCTCGTACACGAGGGCGATAAGATGCAGGCTAAGGTTCTTAAGGTTAATGACGGCGATGGATATGTTATGCTTACATATAAGAGACTTGCTGCTGAGAATGGAAAGAAGAGACTTGAGGAGGCTTTCGAGAATAAGGAAGTCCTTACCGCTAAGGTTTCACAGGTTACTAACGGAGGTCTTACTGTCATCGTTGAGGAGACAAGAGTATTTATTCCATCAAGCCTTGTATCTGATACTTATGAGAAGGATCTTTCTAAGTATGCCGGTCAGGAGATTTCATTCGTAATTACTGAGTTTAACACAGCTAAGAGAAGAATTATAGGTGACCGCAAGCAGCTTTTGGTTGCAGAGAAGCAGAAGCGTCAGGAGGAAGTTCTTTCTAAGATTTCTGTTGGACAGACTGTTGAAGGAACAGTTAAGAATGTTACCGATTTCGGTGTATTTATTGATATCGGCGGTGTAGATGGTCTTCTTCACATTTCAGAGATGTCATGGGGAAGAATTGAGAATCCTAAGAAGGTATTCAAGCCTGGTGATCATGTCAAGGCTTTCATTAAGGATATTCAGGGTGATAAGATTGCTCTTTCACTTAAGTTCGAGGAGACTAATCCATGGCCTACAGCAGAGCAGAAGTATGCAGTTGGCAATGTAGTTAAGGGAAAGGTTGCCAGAATGACAGATTTTGGTGCTTTTGTTGAGCTTGAGCCTGGCATTGATGCACTTCTTCATGTTTCACAGATTTCGTTAGAGCATGTTGACAAGCCATCAGACGTTCTTAAGATTGGTCAGGAGATAGAAGCTAAGGTTGTTGATTTTAATCTTGAATCAAAGAAGATTAGTTTAAGCATTAAGGCTTTACTTGCTCCTGCTAAGGATGAGGATACTGCTGACAACGAGCAGTAATTTTTGACTTTGAACGCCACATTTCTTGTGTTTTTGCATGAAGTGTGGCGTTTATTAAATTAATATTATCATTTACATATGTAAGGAGACTTTTAAATGGCAAATGATTATGAGGGTTTTAAGAAAAATGTGTATGCCCTTACAAGTATTGATTTGAATTCATACAAGGAACGTCAGATGAAGAGACGTATAGATACTCTTATTGCAAAGAATAAGTATCCGGGCTACGATGAGTATGTTGCAGCAATCAAGAAGGACAAGGTATTGTTTGAAGAATTTGTAAATTATCTTACGATCAATGTGTCTGAATTCTACAGAAATCCGGAACAGTGGAAGATACTTGAGTCAGAGGTTTTTCCTGAGCTTGTCAAAAAATACGGAAGCGGAGTAAGAATATGGAGTGCAGCCTGTTCGACAGGTGATGAACCATATTCTCTTGCAATGTTATTGTCTAAGTTTATGCCGCTTAACAAGATTAAGATTATAGCAACAGACATAGATGAGCAGGTGCTTGACAAGGCGCGCATGGGACTTTACCGTGGACAGAGTCTCAACGCTCTTCCTGATGAATTTAAGACAAAATATTTCACTAAGGTTGGTGATAATTCTTTCCAGATTAAGGATGAGGTGAAGAAATGTGTTGAATTTAAGAAGCATAATCTTTTAAAAGACCCATATCCTACAAGACTTAACCTTATCGTGTGCCGTAATGTTGTCATATATTTTACAGAGGAAGCGAAGGATGGAATTTATAAGAGATTTTATGATTCACTTGTTCCGGGTGGAACATTGTTCGTTGGAAGTACAGAGCAGATTGTAAATTACAGAGATCTCGGTTTTACATCTTCACGTTCTTTCTTCTATAAGAAAACAGAATAGATAATAAAAAAGGCAGACATCGCTGTATATGTAGCTTGTACAGTGATGCCTGCCTTTATATTTTACATTAATAAGTATGTTTTGTTGACTGCCTTGACTATGGCTGCTGCCTGATAAGATGGTTTATAATGTGTGAGACGTATTTTTTGACGGATTCACGGCTTGTTTTGAACTCATCGGTAAATTCAAAGTAAGTTATCTTGTCATAATAATCGATTTTGAAATAAGGTGTGATTACTTCATCGTACTGAGGTAAAAAGCATCCTGTTTTCTTGCTGTAACAGTTGGCGGCTTTGGCTCTGGTTCGGAAGTTCTTGTCGACATAGAAGGCTACGCTCTTGTGAATAGCTGTATCTTCCTGAGGCAGATAATAGTAATCTTTGTAATTAGGATAGAAGAACTTTAGTTCATCGGTATGTGCTTTGACGGTTAGGACTGCGGCTGTGTCATACATTAAAAAGAAGGCGGATTCGCTGCCAAAGGAGACTCTTTTTGGTGCGGGACAGGAAAGGCGCAGAGAGAAAGTGACTTCTGTACCGGGCGCACAATCAGGGCTGTTATATGATATTTTTTGTATATCTTCAATATCAAAGCCTCCGTTGTATGCGATTTTGTAGGACAATATCGGGAGCAGCTTTGTCATGCCTGTAAGGTCATCGCGATTGTGGAGAGTCAGAAGATTCATATATTCATTTGAATGGTTTTCTAGATATTTTAAATATATTTCTATCAGTTCTCCGCCGTTATATTTGTCTTCGCGGTTGATTCCCAAGAAAATTTCTATGGATTTCTGCTTAAGGTTAGGAATGTGAAAAACCGAGCGGAAAGGCTGTATCTGCTTGTAAATGTCGAGAACGTTGACTTGTTCTAGATGATATGGAAGCTTGTACATGTGACACTTCTTTTGTAGGTAAGGAATATCAAAGCCTATACCGTTGTAGCATATCAATAGCTTATAATTGCTTATAAATTCCATAAATGAGATGAGAACATCCTTTTGTGCATTCTTATTGTCCGAAAACCATTGAGTGCATATCAGCCTGTCCTGCTGACAATATATGCAGCCTATCATATATAAAATGGTCGTTTCGGGGGAAAAACCTGTGGTTTCAATATCAAAGAAGAGTACTTCGTCCTTTTTATATCCTGTATATTCGATATATTCATTTACACGGTAATTCGGCGTCAAAAAACGCTGAAACCCGGTCAAGGACCGGATTTCATGACTATGCATGCTAAATAGTCACGATACTTGTGGATATCGTCCATTTAGGATGCCTTTTTGGCATCTTAGCCTTCTTGTTATCAGTTAAAGCTTCTTTTAA
>OGOW01000966.1_pt1 | contig 28973 bp, 29 predicted proteins | sample 1552781 | NCBI WGS metagenome assembly OGOW01 (sample SAMEA2580145, study PRJEB22360) | human gut metagenome | biome: human gut; feature: human-associated habitat; material: faeces | place: Denmark | collected 2008/2010
GGGAAAATCATCACTTCGGAACTGGAAGCGGTTGTTTATCAGCAGATGGTAAAGAAGCTGGCAAGCTACAAGACGCTGACAGGAAAAAAGAAAGCGGCAAAGGCAAACCCGAAAATCACCGCCCTGCAAGTGGAACTTGCCCATGTAGACAGCGAGATTGAAAAGCTGGTGGACAGTCTGACGGGGGCAAACAATGTCCTGTTCTCCTATGTGAATGTGAAGATAGCGGAACTGGACGGGCGCAAGCAGGAACTTCTGGCAAGGATAGCGGAGTTGACTGTGGAGGCCATCAGCCCGGAACAGGTCAGCCAGATTTCCGGCTACCTCGATACCTGGGAGAATGTATCTTTTGATGACAAGCGGCGTGTGGTGGATTTGATGATCACCACCATAGCCGCCACAAGCGACAGCTTGAACATCACATGGAAAATCTGACTGGCGGCACCCCTCCCGTCAGATACCTACCCTGTGTAGTCCCTTGTAAACTGTACTTTCTTTCTGTAATAATAACTAACAATTTCTCCCGACGGTATCCATATCTGTGCCTCATTAATCTTATCAAGAACCTCATCAATAATATGCTCATCCGCTTCTAAGTCAGGAACTTTTTCATTCTCCGTTACATACTTTTTGTATTCTTTATATACCCATGCAGTAATCTTCTCTTTCTGCTTCAACTTAAGATTGTTAAAAGACTTGTTCATCTGCAAAAGCTGTCCATCTATTTTCTTATGTATTTTGGTTTTCTTGCTCTTTGCCACTCTTTAATCTCCTTCTTGTGTCCGTGCCACTAACACCAGCTTCTCAAACGACTGTGCAAATCTCTTATCGTCTTCCTCTGTCCTTTTCTTAGGACCTTTCAAATGATTCTTATGAGAACCTCTCCTTGCTTTCTTATTCAGATGTCGTTCCATTAACATCTGGTCAATATTTTCATTTGTGTACCATTTTCCTGATTGATGAATTGCATACGCACCTTTTCCAAGCGCCATTGCCGCTACTCCGTAATCCTGTGAAACAACGATGTCTCCTTTATGACAAATACTAATTAATTTATAATCAACTGCGTCTGCTCCTGCACCAACCACAATGACTTCACTGTAATCAGAAGTCAAAATATGATTCGTATCGCAGAGCAATGCAACATCGATTCTATATTTTTCTGCCACTTCTTCTACAATACCTACCACCGGACAAGCATCTGCATCTACATATATCTGCATATTATCACCATCATTTATTCTTTCTGTCAGAATTAATTAGCAATATATTTTTCTAGTATGTTATCGAATTATAAATTGCTCACCAAGAATTATGTCCTTTAAGTTTGCGGACATTATCTACCAATCTGTCAAACGATACTATTTTCAAATTTTGCATTTCGTAGATTAATTGGCTTCTTAGCTCTGTCGCTCTTTCGTCCATATATTCTCTTCTACTAACTACAAGATAGTAATATATCCTACTTGTTGGTATATCAATACCGTAACTATACAAACCACAATTTTTCATAAAAAAGTCTTTATTACTATCCATCCATCTTTTCCAATCCCGTATTTGTGTTATTCCCTTCCTAACACTTTCAGCCTCCGTATTAGATGACTTCAAAATGAAATCCGTATTGGCATCTTCAAATTCAACTAATACAATACTATATCCGTCTGAATTTTTACCTATCAACATATAATCTGCAATATAATCTGTGCCAAGCTTTTGCTCCGGAAACAAGTATGCGTCATGATGTCCAAAATTATAGTCCAAGAAAATCGAACCCGGTATGAACCATTTCTTATTTTCTTTAATATATCTTTGAAAATCCTGTTCACTCATAGATTTTGAGAGTATATTTGAAAACTCAACAGCTTCTTCATCAAAATTTAAATCCCGAAATTTTCCAAAGTGTAAATAATTATTTGGAAACATTGATCTTTTGTGCCATAGAAAATCTCTAACCCCCTTATCAGGATGTGAAAAACGAGGAAAACCTCTGTTACTTTTTAATCCCGGTCTGTTTGAATATTCAGTTTCCTGCTTAAGTGCTTCTTTCTCTTCATCAGTAAGTACAAGTGTATAATCTCTTTCATATAGATTCATTAATATTCTTACCTTCCTTTATCCCAATATTTCTTATATGCTTCCATAACAACTTTCTGTATTACTTCTCTGAAACGCTTGAATCCACAACTTCGAAAAGTTTCAAATGCTCCCATACCATTTCTTTTTACTGATATATTAATCACAAAGTCTTATACTAATGAATTCCATAGCACTTTATCGTCTAATTTATGTAATGGCTGTCTTACTGACATATATTTCTTATTTCAAGTAACGATTTTGTATCTTTTATTAGCCTACGAATTTCACGAGCATTTTCAAGCGATACAGAACTGTTAATAATTATCTGTCTTATATCTACAGGAAGTGCATTTTCTTTATCTAACTCATTCAACTCCTTCTCAGCTATTTTCTTTTTCGCATTAGATGATAATTCTTCGAATCTAATAACACCATCAAATCTGTTAAAAATAGGATTTCCTAATTTTTCTTTCACCTCGTCCTTCGACTTATAATTTGATGTACATATTATAATTGCGTGCCTCACATCAACCCTGTAATTTTGATCCTCATATATTCCTTCATCAAATAACTGATAAAAAGCACTATGAAAGACAGAGTATGCTTTATCAAATTCATCTAATAAAATAACATTAGAATCCCTTGCTAACAAATCCTTTGCAAAGCTTTTCTCATTATACTTCCCACCAAACAAATAATTTGCAAACTCATTATTTTGATACATAGAAAATTGTTTTCTTAATAATTTACCACCTATTTTTTCTGTCAAAAATTGTGCTGTTTCTGTTTTACCGATTCCAGAATTTCCATAAAGCAAAATAACAATAGGTTTGCTCTGTACATTATTCATTATAGGATAGATTGTTTTCAACATTTGCATTTTTACTTGTTCCTGACCAATTATTCTTTTGTCAAATTGAGTATTAATTTCTCGTATTGTTTCCTCCGTAACTACATTGTATTTTTGATGTATTTCTTCAATAATATTCATATCTCCGAAAACACGATTAATCTGTTCCTGTAAATGGATAGGAGGATTCTGTATGTACATATTTGTTATGCTAAGCTTTGCCATAAAGCTAATGAAATTTATTATTACATGTTCCTGTACGCTACTGTACTCATCTGCAAAAATCACGAAGTTTGATACTCTTATTTTTTTCTTCTTTTCTTTTCTAGGCGCTTCTTCTTGCTGAGGTAAACCAGTTACTACTAACTGCATTTGCTTACTCTCATCATCCATCTGCATTGCAATATCAGAAAGATTTCTATATGATTTTGGAATAACATCTGCAAAAGCTCTATCTGATCCATAAAATAGTATTATTTTTTTCATGCTTCCACACCTGCCAATACTATATCATAAACATTTAAATCCTCGCTTTGAACTTGTTCTGCACCATCTAAAATGCTTTCTGCAGTTACTTCTTCATTTTTCTTTTGAAAATCAAACTCTTTATCTATTGTTAATTCGGTTGTTTTACATGAACCAACTTTAATACCGTATTAAACTCCTTTGAGCGCCGATTTTCCTTGGTATTCCGGGCTTTTCCGGCTTTTCAATGTTCAGTTGTCCTATTCCTTAACCAAGGAAAATGGTGCATTTTCAATCAGCATCCCGCCAGTTAAAGCGCGCTGTTCACTACCTCGAACAACTCCTCTGGCTTATTATATTTCACCTTTGCGTAAATGTCCATAGTTGTTTTGCTGTTTTCATGTCCTGCAAGGTACTGAACTGTCTTGGGATCAACGCCTGCATAAAGAAGGTTCGTGATGTAAGTGTGCCGTAACAGGTGTGGGGTAACATCAAAATCCAGCGTATATTGGATATTGGGATTGTTCTTCTGTGTCATACCCAGCGTTGGCTCCACTGTGTATTTGATGCTCTGCCCATTCACATACTTATAGTAATTGCGGGGTTTGGTGGACCGGACGACTACATACTGCCACACCCGTTGAAACTGCGATGCAGCTAAAGGCTGTCCTTCGCTGTCCGCAATCACATAGTCCGACTTGGAGGTTGCCTTGGCTTCCCGCAGGCAATCAACCAAACACTTGGGGATTGGAATATCCCTTTTAGCCGCCTTAGTCTTTAGCACCGTAGAAACCACGGGTCTGTTATGCTCTGTGCGCCATGCCCGCCTCACCGAGATATAAGGCGTAGACTCGTCCAGAAATACACAATCCCATTGCAGCCCAAGTATTTCTTCCCGGCGTAAACCCGAATACAGGCCAAGCATAATAAACAGATAAGGTGGAAGTCCCCGGACCGTATCCAGAAGCACCTCTACCTGCTGGTCCGTCAGTGCATCCTTCTTTTTCGCTGGCTTTCCGCCCTTTCCCGATATTCCTACACAGGGGTTATACTCAAGTATTTGGCTGCGCTCCGCCGAGTAGAAAATACACTTGAGAAGCATATTCACCGTGCTGTATAACCCCTCCGATTTATTCGACAGCGGCACAAGTGCCAGTCGAATATCATCTGCCGTCACTTCCTCCATATACATCTCTCCCAAAGGTTTGATGATGTAATTCTTCATGTCGGTGGTATATCCCTTCAATGTAGCCGCAGATACCTTTGCTGATTGCATCAGCAGCCACTTCTCGCAATACTCAGCCACCGTCGGATGCTGCCGGCGAAAGATAATCTCCTCTACCTCGCGCCGCGCCTCCAATTGCTTTTCATACAATTCCTCGCAGGTGGCAGCATACAAGCTCACCTGCTTGCCATCCGCATCCAGAATCCGGGTTCTGTAATATGGGATTCCTTTTCTCATAACAGTTCCGTACTGCGGAACCTCCGTTTTTTTCTTAGCCATCTTTGACCTTCCTTTCTTGATAACGTGCAGTTTCCGTATCTACACTCTCTTTTTATCAGAAAGTCCAAATTTAATCAAAGATACGGCCTATGTAAAACAAAGAGCGAGACATCCTTGCCTCGCTCCTGCTCCGTTTCCTATTTTATTGCTTCGCCTTATGCTCGTACAGCATCCCATTGAGCAAATGCATTGCCCATCGTTCTGACCAGCTCATCCGGCCTGTTGTATTTGACCTTTGCGTAGATGTCCATGGTAATTTTGCTGCTTTCATGGCCTGCCAGATATTGAACTGTTTTGGGGTCTACCGATGAGTGGATGAGGTTCGTGATATAGGTGTGCCGCAGCTGATGCGGTGTAACCTCGAAGTCCAAGCTGTAAACCACATGGCCGTTGTTTCGAGCCTTTTCTCCAAGCTCCGGGTAAAGCATATACTTCACATATTTTCCGTCCACCAGTTTGCGGGCCATTCTCGGTTTCGCGGTTCGCGTCACAATATACTGCCACAGCCGCTTAAACTGCGTATAAGACAGAGGATCTCCATCCCTGTTTGCGACCACATACTCCGAAGTCGAATTTGCTTTTGCTTCTTTCAGACATTCTGCCAAGCAGGTCGGAAGGGGGATATTTCTCTCCGCAGCCTTTGTCTTTAATTCGTCGAGAATCACCGGTCTGTTATTTTCGGTATGCCATGCCCTCCGCACTGCTAAATAAGGAAAGTCTCCGTCCAGATATACCGCATCCCATTTCAGAGCAAGTATTTCTTCACGCCTCAAGCCTGCGTACAGACCAAGCATAACAAATACATAAGGTGGAAGTCCCTGTACGGTATCCAATAAGCGCGCAGCCTGATCGTCTGTCAGTGCCGCTTTATCTTTCTGCGGAACGCCGCCACCTTTTGTCGTGAGATAAATCGTCGGATTATCATCAATAATCCGGCTTTCCTTTGCTGCACGAAAAATAGATTTATACAGAATTACGACTGACTTATATACCGATGCGGATTTTTTTGAGACAGGGACAAGCGCAAGCTGAATATCATCCAGGCTAACCTCTCCCATCCGCTTATCTCCCAATTCCGCAATGATGTGCCGCCTGACCTTTGAGGTGTAATCCGTCAAAGTAGTTGCCCGTACATGGACAGACTGCATCAGCAGCCATTTCTCACAGTATTCTGCAACCGTAGGCGATTTCCGATGGAATGTGGCGTTGTTGATCTGCTCCAACGCATTTGTTTCCTTATTATAAAGTTCTTCGGGCGTTCTTGCATAAAGGGCTACGAGCTTCCCATCTGCATCTTCAATCCTTGTTCTGTAATACTCAATACCATTGAGCATCACTGTACCGTATTCTGGAATCATCATTTTTCTTTTTGCCAATTCCGTCACCTCCAAAAAATAATCTCCAGCGCTGTATCTTTGTTTTATCAAACTTCTTCAATTCCAGCAAGGATACGGATTGGCTCATGCTTTGGCGTTCCGGGGCTTGCGGTAAGTTGCGCTCTTTTCCATAGGTTTTGCCCGGTGTGTGCATTTTGCGATATACTCCTGAAGGCCCATATCAGTAAAATATACACAACCGTTCTGCACATACTGAACATAAGAAATCAAGCCGTTGTTACGGGCTGCATCTAAGGTTGCAATACTGATCCCCAAGATTTTGGCAGCTTCTTTTCGTGTAATCAGTTTTTCCATAAATCATATTCCCTCCATTCTGTCAAGGTTGTCATCGTGCTTTCAAAATCACATGAATGCACTGGCAGCCGAAACTGTCAGTGCATGGTATCTAACTTTGAAAAGAAAACTGCATCTGAATACTGAGCTGTTGTTTACAACAAATGGACGCAGCTCTCTTGAATTTTAGTTTTGCTTTCGCCACATTTGCCACGCATCCCTGACGATGGGGACATTCCTGATCTCCGCTGGCGCGGCTGTCATAACTCCGCAGCGTCGTTTTATTCGTGCGCCGCAGAGTTCCGCCTCAAGTCCGTGGGCGGGTGTGAACAAGTATCTTTAAGCCCCCATGGAGTCCTCGCGCCCGAAGTGCCACCTCCGGGTCTCAGGCTGGCGTTGATCGCTGGGAACAGCCTTGTTTATCACCTCCTTGGGCTGTCCATCTTGGCGGCGCGCCTGATTCGCTCGTACATGGGTTATGTACCAGAAATGCCGTCTATTCGATTGTCAAAGTACATCGAAGGGGAGAAACTTGTCCTTCTTATTAACACTGACAAAAAGAGTGAAAAACAGGCGCTTCAAATGAAACTTTATCAAAAATATTTTGCTAACTGTTTCAACCCACGCCGGATGCTGTCACGAACACGGCTCGGATCTACGCCTTCGGCTCTGGCAATCTCATTTACGCTCATCCCCAGATAGTACCGGGCGTAAATTCTCCTTGCCTGTTTCTTCGGCAAAGCCATCACGGCGGAGTAAATCTGCTCGCGCAGCTGCTTTTCCTCCAGAAGCATCTCCGGCGTCTCCGGCTTTCGCAGGACCGCATTTTCAATTCCATTCTCACAGTCCAGGGAGTACTGCGCCTTATAGCGATACATTTTTCGCTCATAGGCTGCTTCAGCTCGCTCGTCAGCCTGAAACACCGCTTGTACTTCATCGGTTACTTCCAAAAAGGCATCGGTTTTATAAACATCGGGATACAGATCCCGAAGATTGATTTTCTGCATTATGTACCTCCATTTCGATTCACGGGTGATTAGCGGGTGAATCGAATGGAGGCGGGGAACGGCATCGAGGCCGTTTGGGGACATTCGGCAAAAAACGGCAAACAAAAGCGCCAGTCTCCCATTCCAGGAAACTGGCGCAACAAAAAAGACCATTATTATTCCGGTTTGCACAGAACGATAATACCGGCAGATTGCCGTACTGCCCCGGAGGAGGAGCTACGCTTTTTTTAGCAAGTGAAGATTATGAGAACTGTAAAAGGTTAAAACAAACAAAGCGGCATCCTCCTATATGCCGCTGTAAATAACCTTTCTGTCTACGCAGTATAAAGCGGCAGCTATTCAGCAAGCCGCGTTTTCATTGAACCATTACTCAATTAACAGCTGCTCGCCATTATTGAGAGCTATGGTATAGAACAGAAAGCAAGATTTACTTTAGATTTATACAAGATTTGCACAAGAAATACCTATACTTCGAATTTGTAGCCTATTCCTCGAATGCTTTTAATATGTTCTGATGCAGTTTCCGAACTTTTTAACTTTTTCCGTAAATTACTTATATGGCTTGAAATCGCATTGCGTGAATAAAACGAAAAATCATCATGCCAAACAGAATCCATTATCATTTCATAAGTATAGACTTGCCGTTGATTCATAATTAGCAGCGCAAGAATATCAAACTCTTTTTCGGTCAAATCAATGCATACCCCAGCTATCTCTACAGACCTGTACTCTAAGCAGAAAGACAAGTCTTTCACAGTGATGATTGTTAGCGGTCTTCTTTTATCTTTTGGTATTTTCAAACAATTTCTCATACTATTTTTCTCTGAAAACATTTCTACCATAGGATGATTATAGGTATGTAAATATTGAGCAGCACCAAAATGGACACATGCATACCGCTGTTCCTCCGAATATGAAGGTGGCACAACAATAATTGGTACCGCACGTTTTTGTCTCAAGATATCCAAATCGTCTTGTGGAATCACATCAGAGCAAATAGCTACGCATATATATTCTTTAAAAGACAGCATTGCGGCCGCTTGTTTAATATTATCAGCATAGTCAAATTCAATTTCAAATTCTTTCCATCGGCCAGCAGTAACCTCATATTCATTATAGGCGTATCCTACGCCCAATACATGCGGAACCATATGTTCACCTCCTACTACTTCTAGCAGACAGTTCAAAGCTGCCGAGCATAAGTTACCCGGCAGCTCTAAACAAAACTATATTTTTCTATGATGGAGAATGCTTTTTTGCGTATCTACAAATCCTCCGTCATCGATTATTTCCCCAGTAAATCAATGCCAGTGCGCCGGGACCGGTGTGTGCTCCGATGATAGGGCCAATATAAGCAATACAAATCTCAGAATCCGGGAATTGTTCCAACAACCTTTCTTTCAGCATATCTGCTGCTTCAGGGTCATCGGCATGACCTATCAGAATCGATTTACCAAGTTCAGGTTTCCAGCCCTGTTCCATTCGGGCAATCTGAGTGGTAACAGCCTTTTTTCTTCCACGAGGTTTTTCCACTGCTTGCAGCTTTCCTTCGCTGTCCACATGAAGCAACGGTTTGATCTGCAAAGCCGTTCCCATTGCGGCTGCGGCACCTGAAACCCGCCCGCCATGTTTCAAATGGGTAAAGGTATCAACCGTAAACCAATGACATACCTCTAATCGGTGTTCCATGACCCAAGAAGCCAATTCATCAATAGACAGTCCTTCCCTCTGCTTTTTCGCAGCTTCTCTGACTAAAAACCCTTCACCCACTGCGGCAGCAAGCGTATCAATGCAGATGATTCTTCTTTCCGGATATTCCTGCTGTAGTTCTTCAACCGCTAAAAACGCAGACTGATATGTACCTGACAGACCAGAGGAAAAACAGAGATACAGAATATCGGTTCCCTGTCGCAGACAGGGTTCAAAATGCTTAAAATAAATCGTTGGGTTGATTTGTGAGGTCGTTGCAAAATTCCCAGCTCTTTGCAAGCGGTAGAACTCCTTGGCTGTGATTCCTTCCGGGGAACCATATGAGTATTCTGTTCCGCCGATCTCAACATTCATAGGAATCATTTCAACAGATGGCAGACCTGCGGTTAACTCCGGTGCGAGATCTGAGGTGGCATCTGTGAAAATTTGATAGCCGTCCATCACTTCTTACACCCACTACAGCCCTGACAAGCAGCCCACAGCTCATCGGCCTTCGGCTTCCAGGTTTCTGCATAAAGTGTAGTCTTATCACACAGATGGTCAACACTTTCCGGGGACTGATACTCGGTAGAATGGGCACCGGATTTCTTTACCATGCTACGCAGACATTCAGGATTTTCCAGCATAGGACACGGCTGGAACATATTATCATTAAAGGGCTGACCGTCGTGATAGGCCATAAACAGCGGAGACTGATATGCTTCCAGCAGGGTCTTTTCACGGATGTTGGAGTCAGAGTAATGGATAAAAGCGCAAGGCTCAATGTCACCATTGGCATTGATATGCAGATAGTTGCGGCCACCAGCAATACAGCCGTTTACAAATTTCGCATCATTCTGAAAGTCAATTGTGAAAATAGGCTTTGTGCTACGGTATTCGCAGATGCGGTTATACATCTTTTCACGCTGGTCAGGAGACGGGAGCAGCTCCACAGCGGAATCGTTGCCCACAGGCATATAGTGGAAGAACCATGCGAACTTCGCACCGCACTCCACCAGATGATCGAAGAACTCATCCGAGCTGATGGAGTCGATGTTCTTGCTGGTATAGCACCCAGATACGCCGAAAGGCAGCTTCTTTTCTTTCAGAATCTTCATCGCCCGCATAGTAGCCTGATAAGTACCCTTGCCACGGCGGAAATCAGTAGCTTCCTCGAAGCCTTCAATGCTGATGGCCGGGTAGAAGTTCTTCACCCGCAGCATCTCATCGGCAAACTTCTCATCGATAAGGGTACCGTTGGTAAAGGCAGAGAATACGCAGTCAGGATGCGCTTCACACAGGCGGAGCAGATCGTTCTTGCGTACCATAGGTTCACCGCCGGTGTAGAGGAACATATAGGTTCCCAGTTCATTGGCCTGATTGATGATGTCATCCAGTTCCTCATAGCTCAGATTCAGCTTATTACCGTATTCTGCCGCCCAACAGCCGGTGCAATGAAGGTTGCAGGCGGAAGTGGGGTCCATCAGGATTGCCCAGGGGATATTGCAGCCGTACTTTTCACGATTAGCCACCTGCTTGCGGCTGCCTAAGAGAGATGCATTGACAATAAAATTGCGGAAGAACACTTTGCGGACTTCAGAATCAATGTCCGTCCAAAGGCTGTTGATCAGGCGCATCCAGTTGCTGTCAGGCTGCTCCATCACCTTACGGATTTGCTGGCGCTGTGTGAGATAGAGGTTATCCTTATCGAACTTATCCGCCCAATCTAACAACTTGGGGAATGCTTCCTGCGGATTGCTGTCAACATATTTCAGCACTTGATTGACGGCGAAAGCCTGTGCGCTGTCTTTAATAGAATTACTCATGGTTTTGTCTCCTTTTCTATCTTAAAAGCAAAAAGAGCCGATAATCCGCAGCACAAGGCTAACGGGTTATCGGCTCTGCGTCTATGCGTCTGGCTCTGTGATAACTGTGGTATTGAATTGTTTTACGCTGATTATTATTTCCCGTTTGCACTTCGGACAGTATAGCGGAAAATTTTCAAGTACTGTATTATCACAGATTTTAATTCTCGTTTTGTTGTTGCAGTTGGGGCATAATAGCCATTCGGTTTTTTTCATTCTTTGTTTTTCATCAGATACTAGAATATCTATGGACAATTACATTTACAACTCACGCAGTTTCCACCGCCTTGTAGAAACCATTACACATGCGCCCACAATGAGTACTGTTAAGACGATGTAGGAAAGATAGACGCCATTTAGTGCTACTTCATACACATCATAGTACCGCAGAGGGGTCAGATAGTCTAAGAAACGATTCCCAGCGTACTCGGCGGTTATGGCGACAGTATAGGCGGCCAATACGAAAACCGTACCAACACGCACCGCAGCCTTATAAGATTTGAAAAGGCTGGCAAACAGTAGACCCAAGGCAAAGAACAGAAGTTGTGTCAAGAACATTCCAAACGCAGTTGCAATTTCAGCTCCCGGTTGTTCCAGTCCCCCCAGCGGGAGAATGACCGCAAAGTAATTGCACACACCGCTGAACAGGGAAAATACCAACAGGTTCACCGATGAAACAATCACCTTTGCCAAAACTATGGTTTTTCGCTCCACAGGCTTTGTGAACAGATATTCGGATGTTCCAAATTTCTTTTCCCTCGCCACACAGGACAGGCCCAGAGAGATTGCATAGGCAAAGGCCAACAGCCCCTCCCAAAAATAGATACACGCGTACCAACCAAGGGCAGTCGTGAGATCCCCTTTCACACCGAACATGATCATAATCAAGCGAGGGAATTGGTCGACTGTCCGGGCCATCTCATCCAAACTGTCCTTCAAGGATAAAAGTTCAAAATAGCAGAATCCGCACAGCAGTAACATGATCCCCAGCCAGATCAGCAGGGTCTTTCTGGTTTGGCGGAATTCGTTTTTAATCAATGTTTTCATGTTCACACCTCCTTAGCTGCGGAACTGAATGTCTTTTTTCAGAAAGACACCGTAAGAAAGCACCAAAAACAGGGCAAACAGCAGCACACACCATCCCAAGTAATCCAACTCATAAAAGCCAGATTTGGAAATCTCAGCCGCACTAAAGAACGAGTACGGGGACAGAAAACTAATGGCACGGTTGCTGACAATGTTGGAGAAGCTGGTGACGCAGTACTCGACAAAGACAATTAACCCGGCGGTCAAAAGTGGGCTTCGATTGCGTGAAAAAAGAATTCCTACCAAAAGCCCCATAGCTGCAAGGAACAGCGTGACCAGCATAAGGGAAAGAGCAATCAGAAAGAACTCTCCCCAGTCAATACCGGAGCGAAACAGGGCCAGCGCCAAAAAAGAGGCGAGAAGATATACCATGCTCACGACCACTACGCCGAAAAAAACCGTGAACGCCTTTGCCCAGTAAATCGTTTTTCGGGTATGGGGTTTTGTAAACAGATATTCAGAGGTTCGCTCCGAGCACTCCTTGGTGTGAATGGCGATACCGAAGTGCATCCCGAAAATACCGGACGCAATCATAAAAAAGCTGGTGAGAAACGCATAAATGCCCAACGGTGAGGTCAGATATTCCATGGACACGCCAACGCCCTTGTAAAAATCACTCGTACCCAGCGTTTCATAGAGGTCTCCGGTGGAAACATCCATAAAGCTGTAATAGGTAGGCGTCATCACAAAAACACACAGAGCCAAGGCGATGGCCCAACCCAAAATATATTTGCGGTGCCTTTTCAGTTCATATTTCAAAATGATCATGCCTGACACCTCCCTACTCGTAGTAGTGCATGAAGATCTCCTCCAGAGAGGGCTCTTCCAAAAGCACATCGTCCAAATGCAGCAGGTGAAGCTTGTCAATGATCGCCGTGATATTGCCGTTATACATAAAGGAAACAGAGGTCTTGTCCGCAGTCTCCGCATAGTTCGCAATGCCGGACAAATTAAAGAAATCGCGAGGGATAGCCTCCTTTGCACTCAGAGTGACTTTTTTATAGCCGCTCTCACGCAGTTCTTTGATGGGCTGTATGCCAATAAGATGTCCTTCTTTCAGAATGGCCACCCGGTCACACAGTTTCTGTACCTCACTCAGCACATGGGAGGAAAAAAACACGGTAGCGCCCCGGCTGTTTTCCTCCTTCAGAATATCGTAGAAAGCCTGCTGGATCAGTGGGTCTAACCCGCTGGTGGGTTCGTCCATAATGATCAGTTTGGGTGAAGTCATAATGGCAGACACGATACCCACCTTTTTCTTGTTACCCAGAGACAGGTCTTCGATTTTCCGGGTCAGATCCAGATTGAGGCGCTCAGACAGCTCATACATTTTCGTTTCGCAGTCCATGCCGTACAGGTCAGCGGTGTATTGCAGCAGTTCCCGCACCTTCATGTTTTCATAATAGCTGTTCTCGCTGGGAAGGTAGCCCACATCTCTGGCAATGACACTGGCCTTGGTCTGGCAGTCCAGACCGAAAATAGAGGCGTTGCCGCCGCTGGGATGGATCAGGCCCATCAGCGTGCGGATGGTGGTGGATTTTCCTGCACCGTTGGGGCCAATGAAGCCGAAAAACTCGCCCTCATTCACCGAGAAACTGAGGTCATTGATCCCCCGATGGGTTCCATAGTGCTTGGTCAGCTGGTTTAAGACGATTGCTTGCTCACTCATTTTTGATACTCCTCCTTATAAAAATTTTTCCGCAGAATTGCGATGTTCTCCTCAAAATCCTCCATGACAGCCTGAAAATCGAAGGCCGCCGCCCCACGGTACCGGGCCGCATAGCCCTCGGCCATCAGAAGCAGCATTTGAAAGACCGGCTGGGCATCCTCCGGGTTTTTGAATTTCAAAGCATCCTCTTCCCGCAGAACAAGATCGTTTCGGAATCCGCTGGCCTCCTCCGTCAGGATCGCTAGCGTATCTGCCACCTCGGGAGAAGTTTCCTCCCAGGCACTGGTAATAAACTGCAAGATAAAAGGCTGATTTTGGAGCCCCTCCATTTTCATGCGGCTGGATGCCAGGATTCTGTCGAACAAATCTGTTTGGGAATTGAGGGATTCCTTGTCAAATATTCCCTCTATGATTTTCTTGCAGTATTCCAGTAGGTAAATGTAGAGCTGCTTTTTACTGCCGAAATACTGAAACACAGACGCTTTGGAAATGTGTGCGGCTACCGCAATATCATTGATTGAGGCTTTTTCATAACCAAACTTGCTGAAGCACTGGAACGCCGCATTGAGAATGGTCAATCTCTTTTCTTCGGTCAGGGTCAAAAATTTGTCCAATTCATTTCCTCCTTTTTACATATTAACCGTTTCGGTTATTTAGAGTATAGCACCAATAACCGAATCGGTCAAGTATTTTGGAGTATAATTCAAAAGTTTTCTTTTTATACTGTTAGATCAACGAAGATTAGTCTCGAAAGTACCGGTGTGTTCAAGTCAGCAGTTGCACGAAAATGTAATTCGTTCAAATACTACTACCTGAAATATAAAATTACATTGGGTGATGTCTATGAAATTTGAACGCGATGAGCGCAAATTTGATTTCCACGATATAGGGTGCGAGATAAAGCGCAAAAGAGAAACCAGCGGGATGACACAGGATCAACTGGCCTTTATCATTGACCGTGATCCCCGCACCATCATATATAACGAAAACGACGGTCAGCATCCGAGCTTGAACACTTTTTATCAGATGGTGACAATGTTCGATATATCGGTGGATCAGTTCTTTTATCCAGACATGAGCGCAGATGACGCTTGCAAAAAGCGCATCAATACACTTGCTGCATTAACACTTGACCGATTCGGTTATTGGTGCTATACTCTAAATAACCGAAACGGTTAATGTGTAAAAAGGAGGAAATGAATTGGACAAATTTTTGGCCCTGACCGAAGAAAAGAGATTGACCATTCTCAATGCGGCGTTCCAGTGCTTCGGCAAGTTTGGTTATGAAAAAGCCTCAATGTCGATTCTGTTATATTACGCATATCGCAGAAAATTAAGTAAGAAAACTGCCAATGACAAAGAGTAAGTTATACCCACGTTATGAAAGGACGTGCTATGAAGGATTCATTGAAAAAAGGATTGATAGTAGGTTCTGCCGGTAGTGCGATTTGTGTGCTTTGGCATCATCTTCTAACCAAAAAGATGATGCAGCTCGCCATGGATCGGGTTGCTCCGCAGGACAGAAGCAACGTAAAAATGCGTGTGTCCGGTTCACCTGAAATGATAGAAACCGCTGAAATTGTAAAAAAGGCAGCTGGTCAGCTCGAAAAAAGCGGCTGTGACGTGGTGGAAATCACTGCTCACGACGGAATTTCATTGATTGGGCATTGGTGTCCCTGCGAAGAACCGAAAAGAACTATAGTTGCCATGCACGGGTGGCGTTCCTCCTGGTCACATGATTTTGGCTTGATCGCAGATTTCTGGCGCAATAATCACTGTTCTGTACTCTACGCAGAGCAGCGGGGACAAAATAATAGCGGCGGCGACCATATGAGTTTAGGTTTGCTGGAACGCTACGATTGCCTGGCATGGACAAATTGGATAAACGAGAAAACAGGAAAAAGCATTCCCATCTATCTTGCCGGGGTATCCATGGGTGCAACCTCTGTGCTAATGGCGTCCGAACTAGAACTGCCGGATAATGTATTTGGAATCGCAGCGGACAGTGCATTTACTTCGCTCCATGCAATTTGGAAACATGTCTCCGAAAGCAATCTGCATATTCCTTATGCTCTGCATAAAACAGGTGCCGATAGGATGTGCAAAAAGCGCATCCAAATGGATGCCGATGCTGCCTCCACTACAGAAGCGTTGAAGCACTGCCAAATTCCTGTTCTTTTTGTCCACGGAACAGATGACCACTTTGTTCCAGTTGAAATGACATACGAAAACTATAAAGCCTGTACATCAGAAAAGCGTCTGCTGATTGTTCCGGGCGCTGACCACTGTATGAGCTATCTCGTAGGAAAAAGCACCTACGAGCGCATTGCAAAAGAGTTTTGGGAATTTTGCGAACAGCGGAAAAAGAATCCGTAGATTTGAGTTTGAAGGGGGGGAATCATTATGCGCCAGCGTTGGCTCCGTGTCTTATTCCGTAGAAGGATGTTGACGATACTCCTGCTACTTTTACAGGTATATTTTCTTATATGCCTTGTACTTGGGGGAAGTCAGCTTTCCCGAAATTTCAGTCGCCTACTGACAATCGTCAGTATCATTGCGGTGCTTTATATCGTTTCCCAGAAAGACAAAGGCGCCTACAAAACTGCATGGGCGATCCTGATCCTAACCTTCCCGTTGTTTGGTGGACTGATGTATCTTTTGTCTAATGCACAATCCTCGAAATGGCGCTTTGCAAAAAGTGTCCTCCATACACAACAAAAGGCAAAACCACTCTATGCACTCCCCGGCATTTGCTATGAAAGCGCAACAAAACAACTGCCTGAATATTACCCTCAAATTCATTACTTGCAGGAATACACGGGGTTTCCAATATATGCAGACACAGAAACACATTACCTTACACCGGGTGAACGAAAGCTGGAAACACTTTTGGCAGAACTTGAAAAAGCCGAGAAGTACATATTTCTGGAATATTTCATCGTGCAGGAAGGCGTTATGTGGAACAGCATCTTGGAAGTTTTGAAGCGAAAAACCACGCAAGGCGTAACTGTGCGACTGATTTATGACGATATGGGTTGCTTTCTCACTCTTCCGAAAGACTACGCAAAGCAGCTTAAAAAACACGGTATCCAGTGCGCCGTATTCAATCCCTTCCGACCTGTTCTGACCGTAAAGCAAAATAACAGAGATCACCGAAAAATAGCGGTCATTGATGGAAAGGTGGCTTTTACTGGAGGTATCAATCTGGCAGATGAATACATCAACGCCATTGAGAAACACGGACACTGGAAAGATGCCGCGATCATGCTGAAAGGCAAAGCCGCATGGAGTTTCACACTAATTTTTTTACAGACGTGGGAAATTTGTACCCATACAGACGAGGACTACGAAATCTTCTACCCATGGATAGAACAAGAGTGCCCTGTTACTGCAAAGGGGTTTGTTCAGCCATACGCTGACGGTCCAATGGATGAAGAAAATGTGGGCGAACACGTTTACCTGCATATCTTAAACAATGCAAAGAAGTACGTGTATATCAGCACCCCATATCTGATTGTCGATGATAGTATGCTTTCCGCTTTGCGTCTTGCGGCAAAAAGTGGTGTAGATATACGCATCATCACACCCCACCGCTGGGATAAATGGTGGGTACACATGACCACACGCTCGTATTACCGAGAGCTGATAAAATCAGGCGTTAAAATCTACGAATATACCAATGGTTTCATCCACTCCAAAACCTTTGTGTCCGATGACCGTACTGCAACAGTCGGGACAACAAATTTGGATTTTCGCAGCTTATATCTGCACTATGAATGTGGTGCTCTGCTCTATGAGGCCAAAGCTGTTATGGAAGTCAAGGAGGATTTTCTGCAAACGCTGGAGATATGCCAACAGGTGACAGAAAAGGATTGCAAAACAAATATCGTAGTGCATCTGCTCCAGGATATACTGCGGCTATTTGCACCACTGATGTAAGGAGGGTCTTGAATGTTTGAAGATATTGAAACACACAAAAAATTATCAAAGTGGATTATCGGAACGTTTACAGCCTGCATTTTGATTTATCTTGGCATCCGACATATTAGTCATGTAGCTGATGCCGTGATGTGGTTGAAAGACCTGCTGAACCCACTTTTAATTGGATTGATTTTGGCGTTGTTTCTGAATGTTCCGTTGGGGGTTATTGAAAGACATCTGTTCCCCAAACATCCGACATCTAGGAAAACGAAAATGCGCCGCCCGCTTGCGATCCTGCTTTCATTTATTTTGGTGATAGGGGTCTTTGTCGGTGTTGCTTTTCTTGTTATTCCCGAATTGATCGATGCAGTATCTATTGTCATATCATCCTTGACGAATGGTCTGGATCAACTGGTGACATTTGAAAGCACGGCTGACTATTCTAAAATCCCATTCGGAGAACAGCTGTCCCAAATTGATATTGATTTTCTTGAACTGAAAGACAATTTGAATGAATGGTTGAATCAATTGGGAACCACCATTATGGACACTGCTGCTTCCGCATTTGGAAGCGTGGTTGCGACGGCAGTCGATTTTGCGATTGGTCTTGTGTTCTCAATTTATATTTTGGCCAATAAGGAGAAATTAAAAAGTCAGATCACCCGGATTGTCCGTGTATGGATTCCAGCATGTTTTGCCGAGCGGGGCATTCATGTGGCAGCTGTCTGTGAAAAAAACTTCAAGCTTTTTGTAGCAGGGCAAACGACTGAGGCAATAATTTTAGGCAGCCTGTGTGCAATCGGTATGTTAATTCTGAGAATACCATATGCGCCGATGATCGGTGCGCTTGTTGGGGTAACAGCACTGATTCCCTATGTCGGTGCCTGGATTGCTACACTTGTGGGTGCATTTTTGATTCTGACAGTCAATCCTTTTAAGGCACTGGTATTCATTATTTTCCTGCTTACTTTGCAACAGATCGAAGGAAATGCAATCTATCCGAAAGTTGTGGGCGCAAAAATCAACCTTCCTGCCATGTGGGTTTTAACGGCAATCACAATAGGTGGCAATCTGGCTGGACCAATCGGTATGTTGCTTGGCGTACCTGCCGCAGCAGCCACTTACGCTCTTTTGAAAGAAGCAACCGATAAGCGGGAAACGCATCTGAAAACACAAGAAAAAGAGCAGATGGGTAATTCACATAAACAGAATATATCCTAAAAAAATTATCTCAAGATAAAAACTCATAGTAGGGTGTAAGGACTCATGATATAAAAATATCAAGGGTCTTTGCGCCCTATTCGTTTTTTATATTACAAAATCGGCATTATCATACCTTTTAGCAGGCATAATAAGGTTATTCCTCAAAACAAATCGGCACGATACAATGTTATTGAGGTGAATGATTATGCCGATTGACGATTTAACCGCTTTGGGTCAAATAATGCGGGAGGCCCGAAAGAAAAAAGACCTGACACAGCAGGAGCTTTCAGACCAGAGCCATGTTTCTGTAAAACAAATTGCCAACATTGAAAAAGGGCAGATGAATCCTTCCTATTTGATTTTAAGAGCATTGGCCAAGGTTTTGAACATCTCTCTGGATTCTCTGATAAATCCGGATGTTTCTCCAGAAGATGAGGGAGCCAACCAGATGAAAATGCTTTATTCCAGCTGCCCGTCAGAAATGCGTGAAACCCTGCTGCACCATACACAGGAGACCATGCAGGAATTAACAGAGCTATCTAAGAAAATTGAAGCGAATTGAGCCAGTGAGTGAAATTTGACGGTTTCCTCTCTGGCTCTTTTCATTTCTGCAAAGAAAGCGGCAAGCAATGCCCCTGGATAGCCATTCGGCTTCCGGCGCTGCTTGTTGAGGGTTTCCCCCAAGCCCCCTTGAACGCAGAATTTCATTCTGCGGCTGCGCGTCCGTTGGACGCTTTGAACCATGCCCTGGCTTACCGCTGGGCATGGTCTTTTTTCTTTTCACCACCGTGTTCCGCCTCCATATTCAGCAAACGATCCACATTGGCCTTTGCCGTCAGCAGCTCCCGCATTTCTTCACGGGAGCGCCGATATTCGGCATAGGCTTTTTTCTTTTCCTCCAAAACCTTGGCATACTCGGTCTGTAAACTTTTGACGTTGGGCAGCTTCTTGACACCCATATCGTCAAAGGCGTTCTTGGCTGCTTTATGAAGCAGAATGTCCGCCTCATGCTCAGCCAGAAATTTTTTAGAATAACCGGCCTTGCGATAAGCCACATAGACCTCGCGGGTTTTGGCGTAGTTGATGATATGGGTCCGTAGAACAGCGATCTCCGCCATGCGCTTCTCCGCCGCCTTGATCTGCGCAGACAGCTCATTGTGATGGGCCGTAGCCGCAGCTGTTTTTTCCTCCAGCACCGCATATTCCAGCAGGTTATGCTCAGAGAGATAATTCATCGTCTGCGCCATCTGCTTGAGGTTAAAGACCTTGGCCCAGCGCGCATATCCGGCACCCTTTCCGGCCTGCAACTTTGCCTGGATGTCCACCAGCAGATTGACCTTCGGCGGAGCTGCTTGCAGCGTCGTTTTTTTCCGAGGTGTATGCTCCTTCTGACCGGAGAGAACCGCCAGCAGGTCCTCCAAACTGTAGCCTTCGCCCAAGCTGTCCAGACGCGCAACATTATCCCATTCCGGGAGTTTCAAACGGTAAGATTTGCCACGCCGGGATACCTCGCACCCAGATTCCTGAAGCAGCTTCAGCAGCTCATCCAGATTGGCGGGGTGCTGTGCCAGCGCATTGTCAATGCAAGCCCGCAGCTGCTCCCGATGAGAAGGCTTGGCCTGATCGCCCAGCCACTTGTTATAGCTTTTTCCATGAGGCTTTGGATTTTCCACAATGGACAATCCGTTTTCAATGCAGATGGTATCACTCAACCGGCGAACAGCCTTAGTGCTGCCCCAAAAGTTTCGGAATTTCCGGTCACAGTCCAGATTGACCGCCGACCAAATTATGTGATTATGGATGTGCGATTTATCAATATGAGTGCAGACGATAAAGGAGTGCTTGCCCTTGGTAAACCTTTTGGCAAACTCCACTCCCAGCCGGTTGGCTTCCTCGGCGGTGATCTCACCGGGACGGAACGATTGCCGGACATGATAGGCAATCACATCGTCTTTTCCCCGCACCCGCCCGGTGGCCGCGATGTACTGGCGCTTTGCCAACAGAAACTCAGCATCGGCCACCCGGCTGTCACATTCATAGCTGGTAATCCATTTGCCGTGGTCTGTCTTTTGTGGGTTTGCTACATAATCGATGATGTCGCTGATCGCCTGACCTTCCGTGCGGCCTTTACCGACGTGCAGCGGCATGATGCGTGTGGTTGCCATGTTTTTTCACCTCCAGTTAAAACAAAACAGCCTGCCTCAGCAGACCGTTTCTGTCAACAATTTCTTCGTTACTTCCGATAATATTTTCTGCTACATAGGTTGGTCTGAAAATAGCAACCCAGGTTAGAACCCAAGTCAAAACCCAAGTGGCAGTTGCAGATAGATGCTCTCAAAAAAATAACGGCCTGATAAACAGACCGTTGTTGGTTATTCAAATGGTTCATCCTCTATGAAATCCTCATCTGCTTCATCCTCGTCAAACTGAGTTGGAGCAAACCGCATTTCATATTGTTCTTCTGCCAGCGCCCGTATGTCCGGATTCTTATCATAGGTTTTCTTTTTCAACCATGAAACCTGCTCCTTTGAAAGCCGCCAGGGAAGGCTCAGCAGTCGGTTCACCGTCATCATTTCAGACTTCTTTTCCGGTGGCAAAGAGGCACAGGCTTTGCAGATATGTGCTGCATGACCTTTCCCTGAAAACTTCTCATTCGCTTTGTATTCTCCACAGATTTTACAGTAATGTCCTCGCTTCTTCATTATCTCATATTCTCTTACTATTCAAGAACTCAACCAATTCATAGACCGTTGTTACCGGATTGCTGTCACGGCAAATCACAGCAACTTGGTCTCTGCTTAATCGCTCCACCCGTTCTTTTGCGTATTGAACGGCCTCTGCCTGATGTCCCTGCAATTCTTCAAAAACATCCACGCTTTTTCCGTAATTCTCCAGATACCCTTTGCTCTTTAAGATGTCGATTACCGCAGCAGAATCCTTCAAATATCCATTCCGTTTTTCAAAATGAAGCAAATACCAATATTCAAAGGCCGGATTGGAATATGCGATTTTATACCCGTGCTTCTCTGCATACAAAACTGCCGCCTGAAGCTCCGAATCTTTATTATCGTCGCAGTCGAATACACACCAAAGCTGATCTCCGTCTTTGGGATAGTAGTCCGCTTGAGAAATCAAAGATTTTGCGTGTTTCACCAAATGCTCGGCAGCTTTGTGCTTTGATGAGATCGGTATAATATCCACCAGACAATTCCGTGAACGAAAATGTTTGAAATAAAGCGTTTCTGTTTCCTTTCCTTCACAGATGATATAGATGATCGGTTTACGCTTACGCCGTGTGACTTTGTTTGGATCATACTCTTTTCTCATCTTACTCATCTGGCGTCACCTCCAATAAAAGGAATCGCACCAAAGCGTCCCTGGAGATACCCCTTACGCACATTTTCTCCTTTTCTTGGTGAGAAAGAAGCCAATGAGTAAAGCTCTGTTGCACAAGTCTTATCATTCTTTTCTGCAAACCAAATCTGATCCCTGCGGAAAAAGTTCAGGTCGAGCAGCATTGCATCATGTGTTGTAAAGATCAACTGCGCTCCCTTTGTGTTAATGGCCTTATCCTGCACCATTTCAATCAACCGCCTGGTCAGGAGGGGATGAAGGCTATCTTCAATTTCATCAACGACCAAAAGTGCGCCATTTTCAAGTGCCTGCAACCATCCCCCAATTCGGGTGAAAAAGTGTTGTGTACCGGCAGACTCCTGCTCCATTAAAAGCTGGAAATATTCTGTTGTTCCATCCTCGTTAATGATCCGATGTGTCGTTGTAATAACCGGTGCTTTACCTGAACTATTCTTGAGTGCAACATCGGTGATTCCAAGATCAGCAAGAAGCAACTCCTTTAAGATACGCGCCTTTTTATCATCGCCACTGGCAATCTGAGCAACAGTTTCTGAGGTGGCCGGTTCTTCTTCCATCAAAAAAGTCAACTTTTCAAGAAACCACCGATAAGCATTTTCCGTCTGAGGCAGATTCCAGTCATTAGAGGATACCAGATAAAGCTTATTGTCCGGTGTCCGGTTACTTAGCGTCATTTGCTCATTGATATTTTCACGGAACTCAAATACGCCATCTTCTCTGGAAAAAATCAGAGCCTCCCGGCCATTGGGCCAATGGAAAAGATACTCTTTATAAATCTTTTTTGCATCAAAAGAGAAACCGTAAGTGTAACGAATCCCTTGATAAATAAACACGATCTCAAAGGTAGTTGGTTGCTTGATGCCACCAAATGGCTCCCACGGCAGCTTTTGTCCCTTAGATGCCTTCGCCGCATTGCCTACCACCATTTCTTTCATTGTCATCATCGCGTGCAGCACATTACTCTTTCCGGCAGCATTGGCACCGTAAATCGCAAGCGCAGGCAGCAAGGTCTTTTTTGCGTCAGGATGAAGCAGATATTCTTCAAATGACTTATCCTTGGAGGCCGCAAAACTGATTACGGCACTATTCTTTATCGACCTGTGATTTTCAACTGTAAACTGAATCAACATAAATGAATACCTCCTATGTTCAGTATTCGCCTTTTCAGTAACCATTATAACAGCTAAAAATGCTCAAGTCAATATTTACTGCTTAATTTTGCATTTTTTATGCAAAATGTTCGATTAAATTTCTTTGCAACTCTTTTTCAGCTAAAACACTTATCGCTCCAAGATAATCACCAAGTTGACCCCAAGATAACATTTTGTCTAAAGAAATCGCCTATACAAGACAAAGTGCGGGAAGAAAACTACTTCCTGCACTCTGCATTTTATCCATAAACAAAATTTTGTATTGTGTACTTCAATCCCTGCACCTTGCCCAGCATCCAGAAGGCCAGCTTGGGCAGTCCGTAGGGGCTGATAAGGAACGCAATCAGCAGCAGAATCAGACCGTTTTGCGGAGAGTATGTCACCAGAACGGCCACGCCCAGCAGGGCAATCACCATGCTGGCCAGCCCCAGCACCAAACCAGACACATATACCAGAGCCACGCAAGTCCAGACAAACAGGGTAAGCAGTACTATCACCGGCGCGACCACAATCTTCAGCAGTAGCTTAAATACTGTCATTTCATCTTCTCCTCTCGACGATCCAAATACCTTTGACAGAGAACACGGATTGCTTCCAATTCATCCTCGGTTGTGTCTCTCCGCCCTTTTGTCAGCCTGATTTCCTCATATCCCTGAAAATCATCAAGCAATACATCAAACAGTTCTTCCGGCGTCCGACAGACCACGCCGCTGCAATAATCGAGGATGTCCCCAATTTCGTTAAACTCTACCCGGATATATCCATACCGGCTCTTGCAGACCTCCAGCTCCGTATCCAACGCCAGATAGTCCTTGAAAATCTCCAAAACCTTTTCAAAGGTCAACATCTTGCTCTCAACTCCTTTACCGGATTACTTTACTACCTGCCCTTATTATCCGGCAAGCGCCGGTAAAAGGCAAGAATACGGGCAAAAAGAAAAAGCGGAGGAAGGCGCGGCGAAAAGAACGCCGTTCCTCCCTCCGCAGATAGGGTTTATGCCCCTGTTACGAAAGTTTGGAGAGCTGGGTAAGGATTTCCCTAACCCCCTCCCATAGCTGCTCCTGCCGCTGGGATATATCCTCCAGGTCGGCATCGTAAACACGCCCGGTTTCATGCACCCGGCGCGTGAGCTGATTTAAGTTGTTGCTGCTCCGGCGCAAAAGGGAAACAAGCTCCTTCAGCTCCGGCAATTCCAGCTTCACCACATAACCGTCCAGCGCCATCTTTCGCAGATAGGCTTCCCGGTTGGCTGTCCCCAGCTGGGACATTTTCTGCTCGATCAGCTCCAGCTCCTCCGGGGAGACCCGGAAGTTTACCTGCACCTCCCGCTTGCGGTTCGGGGCAGTCATCGCTCCTGCTCCCGTTTCTTTTGGGTGACAGGCTTATGGGCGGGCGGTTCCTGTTTGAGCTTATCCCGTACTGAAGTTCGGGGTTGCTGCGCCTTTTCGCCCTTGGTATGGCTGCGCTGCTGTTCCTCCCTCACCAGGTCAATAAAGCCGTCCAGCACAGCCGGGTGACTGTTCAACGCATAACCACGGCGAACCGTATCGGAGTTGTAGTTAGGAATTGTCTTAGCCCATTCCTTATTACGGTGGGAATAGCGTCCATCCCAATCCTGAAGCTGGACGGTGTTGGCCAAGACCAACATAACCCGGTCCAAACCATAGGTCTGAATCACACCTTTGGCGGCATCTTGGTTAAGGTACATCCCATCAAAATGTTCCCGCACCGCCGCTTCAATAGCCTCCTTGCATTGGAGATTGGCCCGGTTGGAAGCCCGGTATTGTTCCAGTTCTCCATGCTCAGACGCATAGGCGGCAGTGTGAGAATAAGTCGTCGTTGTCCGTAGTTCCTCTTTGGCTCTGCATACATCATCGGCCCGGTTCTCAATACTATCCCGCACCACATCCATGTGTGCAGTCTCCAGCTTTTCAAAATAGCGGTACACATCGGCCAAGGGAGAGGAAGAATCCAAAATGGCCTGCGCCTGGGCATCCGTCAGCTCCAATTCTTCCATAGCCATTACAATGTCCTCCCGGACACTGTACTCATAGGCGTGATGTAAAATCTCCTCCGGGGGCTGGCTTTTCAGCCAGTCCCGGTACTGATCCTGCTCGGCGGCCATTTTCTCATAAAGAGCCGCATTCAAATCGTTGGTATTCATGTTATCGCACCTCCTCATGTTGTTTTGATTTCTTTTCAGGGTTACGGGGCGGCATCGGGCGTTTCAGTCCTTCCAGCACCGAAGGCCGCGTACTTTTGGCAACTACGGATTCCGGCTGGGACCGGCTCCTGCCGTCCAGATTCAGCAGCGTGTCCAGCTCCACCAGACGGGCGGATTTTACCCGCAGATCGTCCTCATAAGGGAACGGCTTGCCCATTTCTTCTCTGGCGGCGGCCTGCTGCTGGTAGAGATCATCCAATTTTGCTTTCGTAGACTCCAGACGCTGGGGCATCTGAGAGAGCGCATTGTCAATACGGGTGAGATTGCCGCGCGGGTCTGTACCCAGGGCGGTCCGGTGGGTCATCTGGCCTTTCAGCAGGAGCGTATATTCCTGCCGCCACGCATCAAACGCCACGGACATATCAAAGCCCCGGTAATTGCCAATCTGCACCGGGTCGGAGGTTTTGACCTCTTTGCAGGCATCCAGTAGGGCGGCACCGGCGTTCTCTTTGTCGGTCAGAACATCGCCCCGGACTTCCATACCGATAAAGCCTTCCGTCGGCTGCGGATGAGCTGCCAGGGTTTCCAGATCAGCCTCAAAACCCTTGATAAAACCATTATGCTTTTCAATCTCCTCTGGGAAATATTTCAGCAGCTGGTCCTCCAGCCGATACTGTTTGCTCTGGTGGTCGGCTTTCATCAGCTTCAGTCTGGATACCTCCACATCCAGGTCCATACGCTCCTTAATACGGGGGTCTCCGGCACACAGGGCTTTGATTTCCGCAAAGGACAGGGCGGTTTCATCTACATCGTCGCAGGAGCGCACCGGTGATTTGGAAGTCATAATCTGGCTGATAAATTTCTGCTTATTCTCCACAGTCTGCCACAGGTAGGCATCAAAGGTTCCCTCCGTCACATAGCGGTACACATGGACAAGGGGGTTCTGGTTGCCCTGGCGCTCGATACGGCCTTTGCGCTGGGCAAGGTCTCCCGGCCGCCACGGGCAATCCAAATCATGGAGCGCCACAAGGCGGTCCTGCACATTGGTGCCAGCGCCCATCTTTGCGGTGCTGCCCAGCAGGACGCGCACCTGTCCGGTACGGACTTTGGCGAACAGCTCTTTTTTCCTTACTTCGGTATTGGCCTCATGGATGAAAGCAATCTGGTCGGCGGGCATCCCCTGGGTAATCAATTTTTGTCGGATGTCCTCATAGACCGTAAAGGCCCGTTCCGGCTCCGATAGCGGCACAGCTTCCTCCAGCGCATGAAGGGTGGGGTTATCCAGCGCCTTGGCCGCCTTTTTGGACGGGGCTGCCTGGGGCGTGGAGATGTCGCAGAAAACCAGCTGAGTCAGCTTATCCGCCTCGCCATCCCGCCAGATTTGCAGGATATTATCTACACATTGGTTGACCTTGGTTCCGGGTTCGTCCGGGAACAGCTGGTTGATAATCCGCTGGTCCAGCCCCAGCTTGCGGCCATCCGAAGTGATCTTGAGCATATTGTCCACGGATGGGTCAACCGATCCGCTGTGTACTGCGGATGCCCGCTCCGAAAGGGCTTTTACCATCTCCTGCTGGTGTTCGGTAGGCTGGGCTACAATGTTGTGATACTCCACCTCCGGTGTGGGAAGGTTCAGCTGGTCGGCGGTCTTGATGTCCGCCACCTCTTTGAACAGGTTCATCAGCTCAGGCAGGTTAAAGAACTTGGAAAACCTCGTTCGCGCCCGATAGCCGGTGCCTTCCGGTGCCAGCTCCAGCGCCGTGACGGTTTCCCCGAAACGGCTGGCCCAGCAGTCAAAATGGGTCATGCTCAACTCTTGCAGACGGTCATACTGAAGATACCGCTGCATGGTGTAAAGCTCATAAGGTAGGAAACGCCACGCCATACTTCCTTTCGTCAGCGGTCTTGGCGTAACCCCCTCCAGAACCGTGCTTACACCTCTCAGTGTACACGGCTCGCCATCTTTCATAATTTAAGTGATTTTAGCTTTGCTTCTTCATAGCATTTCGGGCAGAGAGCCAGTGACTTCCGCCTTTTCTGTAACATCAGTTCGTCAAACTCATTATCAGCGTTTAAATCTTTTAAACGTTTTACATGGTGCATATATACTTTTACAGGGCTTGCTCCACACTTTTCGCACTTACCGCTTTTTAATCGTCCTGCAAGACTGTTTTGTCTTATCTGTACTCTGTATTGCGGCATAACGTCTACAAATTCGGGAGCGATATTTTTATTTCGCTTGTATCCATCATTGTAAAATTCGCACCTTTTTGTTCCATTCTTCGTCTTATAATCTGCTCCGAAGTCACCTTTTTCACTGCGGTATTTTTTATACATTTTCATAACAGATGAATTGTATTTAGCCGCTAATGTTTTAAGGCAACTGCCACGCATAATAGAATGAAATTTTCCGAGGTTGCTCGAATTGATAGCAAGCCTGTAATAATTGTAGATTCCTCTGAGTTCTGAATTATATTTACTGATAATTGCTACATCATCCAAGGGCATAAGTGCCCCTCTATGAAGTGGTTTCCAAATCTCTTTACCGTTTTCGTCCTTTTTGATTTTAAACGCTCCGTATTCGTGCAGTTTCGCAATCCATTTCTCTTTCGGCATATATAACTGCACTTTTCCATACCACACCCGTTGTAAGCCTTTTTTCGTTCGCTTCGTGTCCTGACTTCTCGATACTCTTATATCGTATCCAAGATACCTTACTTTTTCGGAAGAATGGGTAACATGAGTTTTCTCCTCCGACATAGTAAGATTTAACTCGTCTTTCAGAAATCTCCTTACCTGTTCCTTGATAATTTCAGCATCCTGTTTTGAACCCGTTACTGCAATCAGAAAATCATCTGCGTAACGATTGTATTGAAGCCTTTTGTAATTCTCGTCCATTTCGTCTAAATGAGGCGTGGACAACATCACTTTTCTTGCTTCTTTAAACGCTGTCAAATTTGCTTCTGTACGCTCAATTTCCAGATTTTTCTGCGCTTTCCGATAAGCCCACCGTACCTTGTCGTGGTCTCTGTGAACTTTACGGTTTCTTGTATCGCCTTTGTCAAAACTAATTTTCATCTTTGCCATGAACTCATCAAGCTCATTCAGATAGATGTTGGCAAGAATCGGACTGACACCGGAGCCTTGTGGACTGCCGGAGTACGTTTCGTGATAAATCCACTGTTCCATATATCCTGCCCTTAAAAATTTCCACATCAGCGATATAAACGCTTCATCTTTTATGCGCTTTCTCAAAAGCTGTATTGTGATATGGTGGTCGA
>OGOW01000968.1_pt1 | contig 28935 bp, 24 predicted proteins | sample 1552781 | NCBI WGS metagenome assembly OGOW01 (sample SAMEA2580145, study PRJEB22360) | human gut metagenome | biome: human gut; feature: human-associated habitat; material: faeces | place: Denmark | collected 2008/2010
TTACCCCTTTCTTTGAATCTATCCGGGTGATATCACTCTGATGTGCAGATGTGTAAAGATTAGACAATAGCCTCAATCTTAAGCTTTGGATACTTGAGAAGGTCAATGAATTCATTATCAACCTGAATCATAGGACGGTACAGGCACATAGGATTAATCATGACGATTTCTCCGATTCTGCCGTCATTAAGACGCACGTTGTTGTGAAGATATGTCGCCGTGATTCGGTTTAAGAATGTCATTATGTAGTGAGGGTCATATTTGTTAAGACCTTCCTCGTCAAACATCTGTATGACATCGAACGGACAAAAAGCTCCTCTGTAGCTTCTCTTGGCAGTCATTGCATCGTAAACATCAGCTATTGCAACAATCTTGGCAAATGGTGTTATACGTGATGCTTCAGCCTTGAATGGGTATCCTGAACCGTCACAGCGTTCATGATGAAGCAGGCAGACTTCCTTGATTCTGATATCTATAGGCTGGTCTTTTAAAATCTGGTAACCGCGTTTAACATGATCTTTCATAAGAGCATATTCCTCGTCAGAAAGACGTCCCGGCTTATTTAGGATACTCTGAGGGATTGTAAGCTTGCCTATGTCATGAAGCAGGCCGGCAGTTGTGAGAACTTTCAGGTCATCCCCCTTTATACCAAGCCACTGTCCGAGAATGTTGGATATAAGAGCAACATTCTGGCTATGAGTGGATATTATATCATCGTAATTTCGAAGGTTGTGAATTATATCAAAAATATGTATGGTATTCTTGCTGGAGTTGATAAGGTGGGCGGCATCCTTGTAGATTGTGTCTGTGTCAATAGGCTTTCCTGCGGAAGCTACTTCATTTAATACATTGGTTAGATGCTTCACGGATGTCTCGTAATCTGCCTTGAACTGCTTAAATTCAGCACTATTCTTTAATTTCTCGGAATAATTAAAGTTATCTGTATTATGGTCGTCTGCCGGTTCTGCTTTAGGAACAGGAGCCGGAGTGTCGTCAACAGGTACTTCAAGAATTGTATAATATTCCAGCTTGGAAATGGTTGCTTCGTCAAGAACGAACCCTGCCGGCAGGACAAGCTGTCCTGCCGGATTATATAAATCTTCTGCTATAACCATTCCGGGTTTAACCTCAAATGAAAATAAAACCTTCTTTGCCATATGTGCTCCTCAATAATTATTATTTATGTTTTTATTATGTCAAATAATCACACCTGGTTATTATTTAGCTACTTTTCAAGTAGCTTAAAAGCACCAACAAGATTCTTAAGCTTCTCTGCCTGGGCGGCGAGTTCTTCGCTGCTTGCGGAGCTCTCTTCTGCCATAGCTGTGTTCTCCTGAATAACGGCGGCAATCTGGTCAGCCGCCTGTGCAATCTGGCTGAGTGCATCCGCCTGTTCTGCGGATGCTTTGGAAATTGCATCTATGTTATCAACAAGAAGGTTGGTCTTGTCAACTGATTCAATAAGCTTGGCGGCTGTCCGGTCAACCATCTTCTTGCCGGATTCAACTGCATTGAGAGTCTGAATAATAAGGTCGCTGGAGCTCTTTGCGGCTGCAGCACTCTGTGAAGCAAGATTTCCAACCTGCGTAGCTACGACTGCAAAGCCTCGTCCTTCATCACCTGCTCTTGCAGCTTCTATGGAAGCATTGAGAGCGAGAAGATTGGTCTGTGATGCAATATCATTGATCGTGTTAATAATTCCACTGATCTGGTTGGCAGCTTCACTGATAGTATCCATAGCCTGTACAACCTGCTGCATATCATCGTTGCTTGCCATGATATCTGTTCCGACAACCTTTGCCATATCATTGGCAGAGCCGGCATTCTCAGCATTTTTATTTACCTGCTCTGTGACGGTTTCTATAGTACTCTGCAGCTCTTCAACGGAGCTTGCCTGATCAGTTGCACCTTCTGTAATTGACTGTGCACCATCGGAGAGCTGGCTTGCGTTGGCTGATACCATTTCAGCAGCTTCGTTGATTTCTGTGAGTGTTTTTGAAAGGTCGACAACAACAGCTGTGAGAGCATTCTCTATTTCCTTAAAGTCTCCAACGTGTTCTACTTTTGTAGTGAGATTGAAGTTGCCGGATGCCATTTCCTTAAGACCGTTAGTGATATCGGCAATGGTTTCCTTGAGCCGTGCAGACATATCTGCAAATGTTTTAGAGAGCTCACCAATCTCATCTTCGTACACAAAATTAACGGATGCAGAAAAGTTACCATTTGAAAGTTCATTGGCAACATTTACAACACCATCTATAGGCTCTAGGTATTTAGCTGTAAGTCTCCTGCTGATAGTGATAATTAAACCGAGAGTTATGAGAGCGATAACAACCATAAGAGCTACAAGTATAATGGTATCTCGTATCAGATCAAACTGGGATAGTGCACTGGCAGCCCACCAGGTCTGTCCGCAGGCATTGATAGGTGAATAGAAACGGACTACGTGGGTACCGTCATCTTTCTTTGTGCTGACGGAAAAACTCTTTCCTGTGTCAATGCCTGCCTGAATCTTGGCGTATTCATTGGATGGTATGAGGTCTGTCAGACGCTGACCGACATAATCGGTTGATTCGCTGTCATATACCATTGTGCTGTCAGATGTAAGAATATCGACATACATGCTAGGATAAGATGAATCGCTTGACTCTAAGTCATCGAAAGCATCGACATTGATATCTACAAGAATTACACCGTAGGTCTTGTCTTTATATACGATAGGAAAAGATGCACTTACCATGTTAATTCCATGATCGTAGTATGGGTCGGTAAAAGAGTTCATCTGGCTTGTTGCTGCATCCTTATAATAATCCTGTGAACCATAATTTTCGTAAGCTCCGTAGCTCTGTACGGTGTCAGGGTCGTCTTCACTTATGTAGATTGTATAATCTTTGATTGAAGTATCAAATGCGTTAGGCTCAAAAAATACTCCGACGCCGGTAATCTTATCATTGGAGATGGCGGTTGTTCTTGCAATACTTATGATAAATTCCTCAATCTGCTTGTTAATCTCCTGTAGATAGATGTCATAGACTTCGCTTTTTTCAGTACGTCCGCTGTATCCGGTACGATTGCGTTCGTTGTATTTGTTTACAATGTAATTCTGAAGAATGTCAGCACAGTTGGTTGCAGTGGTAAGTATATTCTGTACTATAACTCCGTTCTGTGCGGCTACACCTTCAAATTCTCCCTTGATGCTCTTGCTTAAAAAGCTGGCTGAAATGATTGAGCTTATTATAATAAGAAGAGCAAGTAATGCTGCAAGAAGGACGCCTGTTGCAGCGGAGATTTTGTATGAAAGCTTTCTGTTGAGAAATCTTTCTCGTGCATTTTTGCTTTTATTCATCTTTTCTCTCCATTCTGAGGCGGTATGCGTCTCGTATTCTATTTTCTTGATTCTTGTTGGTACAAAGAACAAAAATCTGGTATTATTATATCATTTTCTTTTTTGCAAGGCAATAATAAGCTGTTGAAAAAGACGAAACTGTTGTGTTGTAAGAATATAAATTTACACAATATGCACTATTGACTAATGACACGCTATATATTATAGTATATATGCAAAAAAGTTCATAGAAGTTTTATCCCTTATTCAGAGTGATGGAGATACATAGGATCGATGAAGTCACGGCAACCCCGTAATGGAAGGTGCCAGCCTGAGCGAGATATACCGCTTATATGCGGTTCGAACAATAAGAGGATTTGATTAGCCCTATTCAAGTCCACTTATGTGGACTTTTTTTAAGCTTTTTATTCGGCAATAATAAGCTTGACACTATTATATTTTTTACAATTCGAAAGGAGATTTCAGATGAGTTATTTATTCACATCAGAGTCAGTGACTGAAGGACATCCTGACAAGATCTGTGACCAGGTTTCGGATGCGATACTTGATGCAATGCTTGAGCAGGATCCGATGAGCCGTGTTGCATGTGAGACACTTACAAATACAGGCTTTGTTATGGTAATGGGTGAGATTACAACTAAGGCTAATGTTGATATCCCTGCAATCGTAAGAAAGACGATTACAGATATCGGATATAATACTTCCGAGTACGGATTTGACGGAAATACATGTGCTGTCATGGTTTCACTTGACAAGCAGTCACCTGATATTGCAATGGGAGTTGATAAGGCTCTTGAGGCTAAGGAGAACCAGATGTCCGATGAGGAGATAGATGCAATAGGTGCCGGAGATCAGGGTATGATGTTCGGTTATGCATCGAATGAGACAGAAGAGTATATGCCATATCCTATCGCACTTGCACATAGGCTTGCAAAGCAGCTTACCAAGGTGAGAAAGGACGGTACATTAAAGTATCTTCGTCCGGATGGCAAGACTCAGGTAACTGTTGAGTATGATGATAATCATAAGCCTGTACATCTCAATGCGGTTGTTCTTTCAACACAGCATGACCCGGATGTGTCACAGGAGCAGATTCATGAGGATATAAAGAAGTATGTTTTCAATGAGATTCTTCCAAAGGAGCTTGTCGATGAGAGAACTAAGATGTACATCAATCCTACAGGACGTTTTGTAATCGGCGGACCTAACGGAGACAGCGGACTTACAGGACGTAAGATTATCGTTGATACTTACGGCGGTTTTGCACGTCACGGCGGCGGAGCTTTCTCAGGCAAGGACTGCACTAAGGTTGACCGTTCCGCAGCTTACGCAGCACGTTATGTTGCTAAGAACATTGTTGCAGCAGGACTTGCCGAGCGCTGCGAGATTCAGCTTTCTTACGCTATCGGTGTTGCACAGCCTACATCAATAAATATTGATACATTCGGGACAGGCAAGGTATCTGATGACAAGCTTTCAGAGATAGTTTCAGAGAATTTTGATTTAAGACCGGCCGGAATAATCAAGATGCTTGATCTTAGAAGACCTATCTATAAGCAGACTGCTGCTTACGGACATTTTGGCCGTCATGACATTGATGTACCTTGGGAGAAGCTTGACAAGGCTGACACTTTAAAGAAATATCTGTAATTGTTTATATTTAATTTATAAACTCTTACCCCATATTGTGATACAATGGACGTATAAGCATGGCTTATACGTCCGTTTTTGCATTATAGGTGCTGGGAGCAGACAGATGAATGTGAAACTATATAAAACCCAAAATTATGCAATTACCTAATAAGCTGTACAATATAAGAGGTGTTAGAATGAAACTTAAAACCAAAATTCAGCTTGCGTTCTGTGTGCTGAGCATAGTGCCGCTTATACTTGTGGTAGGTGTGCTTAGTGTAGGAACATACAAATTAAAGACTATCTATAACACATATAAGATAGATATGAATACTTATACCGTAATGTTCAACCCGATGCTGGCATTCAATGCGGTCAATTCGAGCATTGAGGATGAGCTTGAAGTGGTGAGGGATGCCAATCCTGACCTGCTTTGCGATCCGGAGTATCTCGATGAATATTTTAATGGATTGACAAATGATGCCACGGATATCATTGTAAATCTTGACGGTCAGTATGTATATTCAAGCTACAATGATAATCAGGAGGCTGAGCTTTACGCTGAGCTTGCCAAGATGGAAAAGCTTGGAAGACTTGACGGTCTTCAGGGCGGCATGTATCTTGGCGGAAATCTTCAGATGCTTGTAAACAGAGTTATGTTCGAGTGCAGCAATGGAAAAGAGGGAAGGCTGTACATTGTAACGCATATAGAGCACATTGTTCCGCAGGTAAGGAATATGTTTATTATTTTTCTTGTCTGCCTTGCGGCAATACTTGTAGCGGCGAGCGGCTGCATAAGCGTATGGGTATACAGAGGCCTTGTCACTCCTGTAAGGAAGCTTAAGGAGGCCACACATAATATTGCCGAGGGCAATCTTGAATTCACATTACAGAGTAACCGGCATGATGAGATAGGTGAGCTTATAAATGACTTTGAGGTGATGAGAAAAAGACTCAGGGATTCGGCTGAGGAGAAGATTCAGAATGATAAGGAAAGCAGGGAGCTTATAAGCAACATTTCACACGATTTAAAGACTCCGATGACCGCAATAAAAGGATATGTTGAAGGCATAATGGACGGTATAGCGGACACACCGGAAAAGATGGACAGATATGTAAGAACCATATATAATAAGACGGTAGACATGGATAAGCTGATAAATGAGCTTACGCTATACTCTAAGATAGATGCAAATAAGATACCTTATAATTTTAACAAGATCAATGTCGCACAATATTTTGAGGATTGTGTGAGCGAGCTTAAGGTTGAATTAGATTCGAGGAATATCGAACTTGGATATTTTAATTATGCAGATAAGAGTTCTGTTATCATAGCAGATCCTGAGCAGTTAAAAAGAGTAATTAACAATATAATAAGCAACTCTGTCAAGTATATGTCAAGTGACAGAAAAGGTATAATAAATATACGAATAAGCGATGTTGATGATTTTGTTCAGTTTGAGATAGAGGATAACGGAAAAGGTATAGCACAGAAGGATGTGCAGTATATTTTTGACAGGTTCTACAGAACGGACGCATCGAGAAATTCGGCTCAGGGCGGCAGCGGAATAGGTCTGTCGATTGTGAAGAAGATAATAAGTGACCATGGCGGTCAGATATGGGCTACCAGCAAGGAAGGCACAGGTACGGTAATGCATTTTGTGCTCAGAAAATATAAGAATCAGGAGAGTGAACACAATGAGTAAGATATTGATTATTGAAGATGAAGAGAGCATTGCAGAACTTGAGAGGGATTATCTTGAGATAAGCAGCTATGAAGTGACAATCTGCAATGACGGAGAGAAGGGACTTAAAGAGGCTCTTGATAACGAGTACGATTTGTATATTCTAGACTTAATGCTTCCGGGAGTTGATGGTTTTGAAATCTGCAAAGCGATAAGAAGCAAGAAGAACACACCTATCATAATGGTGTCAGCTAAGAAGGATGATATAGATAAGATAAGAGGCTTAGGACTCGGAGCGGATGACTACATGACTAAGCCGTTCAGCCCAAGCGAGCTTGTAGCGCGTGTTAAGGCACATCTTGCAAGATATGAAAGACTTGTCGGAAGTGCTGTTCCTGAAAATGACATTATCGAGATAAGAGGTCTTAAGATTGACAAGACGGCAAGACGTGTATTTGTAAATGGCGAGGAGAAGGCCTTCACAACGAAGGAATTTGACCTTCTAACCTTCCTTGCACAGAACCCTAACCATGTATTTTCCAAGGAAGAGCTCTTTAACAAGATATGGGATATGGAGTCGATTGGCGATATCGCTACAGTCACTGTCCACATCAAGAAGATTCGTGAGAAGATTGAGTTCGATACCTCTAATCCTCAGTACATAGAAACTATCTGGGGCGTTGGGTACCGATTCAAGGCTTAAAGCTGTGAGCCTCAAATAGTTTCCGAACAATTTGGGGCGTTGGATATCGTTTCAAAGCATAGAAAATCGTAAGGATGTTTTATGAGGGATATAAGAGAATGTATAGTATATGAAGATGATGATATATGTGTGTGCCATAAGCCTTCAGGAGTACTCACACAGTCGGACAGGGGCTTTTCGCAGGATATGGTGAGCGCACTTATGACCTATGAGAGGAAGAAGGGAGTTAAAGCTCCTTTCATAGCTCCTGTGAATCGTCTTGACAGACCGGTGGAGGGGCTTGTGCTGTATGCGAAGAACAGCAGGTCGGCGGCGGCACTCACCGGACAGATTACAAGCGGCGAGGTTGACAAGTGCTATTATGCTGTTGTTAATATCACCGGCGGGAACAGCATGGAGGATATGCAAAAGAAGCTTCATGACAGGGAAATGACGACTCTTGAGGATTATCTTCTTAAGGATTCAAAGACTAATATGTCAAAGGTTGTTCCTGAGAATACACAGGGCGCTAAGAAGGCAGTGCTTGAATATCAGGTGCTTGACATGGATACTGACGGAAAGAGAGCGTTTTTAAAAGTAAAGCTCCATACAGGAAGACATCATCAGATAAGAGTACAGCTTGCAAATGCAGGGCTTCCTATACTAGACGATGCAAAGTATAGCATCGTCTGCGATACCAAGCATGGTATCGTCTGTGATGCCAAGTATAGCATCGTCTACGATACCCAAGACGGCGCTGTCCGTGATACAAAATACGGTGGGGATAGCAGCGGCGGCGATTCTTTTGCTGCTGTGAAGAAAAATGTGGCAGGGAAGCACAGTGATAACCTTGCACTGTGTTCCTACAGACTGGTATTTACTCATCCTGTCACAAAGAAAAAGCTCGTTTTTGAGATTGAACCTAAAGGAAAAAGCTTTATGAATTTCATGGAAAAAGAACATGAATAAAGTGCTCTGGGCAGTACAATGAAAGAGTATATTTGAAACACATTCTGCATAAGCAGAAGCATGCGTGGACATACTACCTGTATAATTGACGTTGATGCACTAGCATTGGCATGGGGGCGGTATGGGCAGAGATAAGAAGAATGTGTTTATATATATAGGAGTTACAGCAGTCGTATATTTTATATTTAAGTATATTATGCCGCTGGCGGCTCCTTTTATTATTGCTTTTTTGCTGGCGGCAGGCATGAGCGGGCAGATGCGTTTTCTTGACGGCAGACTGCACATCAAGAGGAGCATTGCTGCTGTGATTCTCATTGGGTTCTGGGGAATGCTTGTGATTGCCGTTTTGTGGCTGCTCGGAGGGCTTTTGGTTACACAGATAAAGAATGTTATAGACAACTATGGCATTTATTATGCATATATAAATGAAGGAATGTGCAGCTTCTGTCAAAGAGTGGATGGATTTATGGGCTTTGCGGGCGGGACAACGCTAGCATATATTGATTCGGGGCTTGTCGGGATTATGCGGATGGCGCAGGATAAGCTTATGCCGTCGATAATGGGAGGTTCCATAGGTGCATTGAAGGGCTTTATCACATGTACAGGTGTGCTTGTGATATTTTTCATGGCACTGTATTTTTTCATGAAGGACTATGACAGAATGCTAGAGAGAGCGTCAGCCTCGGATTATGCACAGGAATTCGATTTCTTCTATACGAGAATAGGAAAAATTATTTACACATTTATAAAGACGCAGCTCACTGTTATGTGCATAACGATGATTATATGTGCAGCAGGGCTTCTGTGGCTTCATAACCCATACTGGCTTTTGCTGGGGGTTGTGCTTGGGATTGTCGATGCACTGCCTGTCTTTGGAACTGGGACAATTCTCATGCCGTGGGCGGTTGTATCGGTGATTTGCGGAAAATACAGATATGCGGCAGTTCTTGTCGCTATGTGCTTTATAAGCTATATGCTGCGGGAATACCTTGAGCCGAAGCTTATGGGAAAGGGGCTTGGTGCACATCCGCTTGGAATGCTCGCCGCAGTATATGCCGGACTTGCGCTGTTCGGGGTGGTGGGTGTCATTACAGGCCCGCTCGCATATATTCTCATAAAAGAATTGATAGGATATATACGTCATAGACAGAATTCCTGACAAATTTTTCTTGTATCATGGCATATTGGTAGGGTATAATCTAAAAAAACAATAACCTAATTAGTCCGGGTGTCAAAACATGCTGATTTAGCGTATGAGTGTATAACGAGTTATATTTATGCATATCAGCTCCGTTGTCCGAAGCAAGATGTTCTAAGGACTCTGATAAATGCTTTCTATGCATACGCCACCGAAGCAAAGCATACATCCCTGTATGCGTTGCTTCTAAAGCAGCATCCATGCTGCTTTTGGCTGGAAATCGAGCAGAGTCCTAAGAACAACTAAGCTTCTCTCAAAAGTCGAGATATGCATAAATATAACTTGTTATACACAGTTGAGTTCACAGAGCATGTTTTGACACCCTGATCCTAAATTAACTATTTCAAGGGGTAAAAAATGGTATTTTCATCAGCAGTTTTTTTGTTTGCATTTCTTCCGGTTGTGTTTATTCTTCATACAGTTATTAGGAACACGACTGCGAGAAATGTTTTATTGATTGTGGCGAGCCTGATTTTCTATGCGTGGGGTGAGCCGGTGTATGTTGTGCTCCTGCTTGCCTCCATACTGATTAATTATCTGCTTGGAAGATTTGTGTGGGGCAGGAAGCCGGTGCTTGTGGCAGCAGTGATTGTCAACCTTTCATTTTTGATTGTGTTTAAGTATGCGGGATTTATTGTGCAGTCGATAAATGCAATTCCTTTTATCAGCCTTAAGGAACCGAAGATAAGCATGCCGATAGGTATATCATTTTATACTTTTCAGGCGATGTCATATGTTATAGATACATATCGCGACGAGCGGAAACGTCCGGGAAGTTTTCTTGATGTTATGCTGTATGTGTGCCTTTTTCCGCAGCTTGTTGCCGGACCGATTGTAAAATACAATTCCGTCAGGGAACAGCTGCAGGACAGACAGATAAGTGTGGAAGGAACAGCTTCGGGAATACAAAGATTCATTGTCGGTCTTTCAAAGAAGATGCTCATCGCAAATGTGATGGCAGTCGCAGTTGACAGGATGTTCGCACTTGATATGGCACAGCTTGACATGGCAAGTGCGTGGGTCGGAGCAGTGTGCTATATGCTTCAGATATATTTTGATTTCTCAGGCTACAGTGATATGGCTGTAGGAATGGGAAAGATGTTTGGATTTACTTTTCCTGAGAACTTTGACTATCCGTACACCGCCTGTTCGATAAGGCAGTTCTGGAAAAAATGGCATATATCACTCACATCATGGTTCAGGGAATATCTGTATTTTCCGCTTGGAGGCAATAGAAAAGGCAGAGCAAGAACACTTTTCAACCGCTTTTTTGTATTTCTATGTACAGGAATATGGCATGGAGCTGACTGGACATTTGTTGTGTGGGGAATCTATCATGGTGTGCTTACGATGCTTGAGACAGTCCTTGTTAAGGATAAGAAGGATAAAAATGCAGGAAAAGCGGCTGATAGCGCAAGGTCTGTAATAAGAGTGCTTGGGCATATATATACCTTGCTTGCCGTTATGATAGGCTTTGTTATATTCAGGGCGGACAGCATGAGACAGGCAGTGCATTTTATTGCGAGCATGTTCTCATTTGGTGCGACGGCGGTTGGAACCATGACGGCAGTATCGGTTATGAGTCCTTTGTTTATAATTACACTGATTATTGCGGCAGTGGCATGCACACCTGTACTCAGAATGCTGCCAAAGAACGCTGTGACAAGACTTCTTGGAATGGTTTTGACTATTATTCTATATATGCTCTGCATTATGGAGATAGCTGCCGGAAGCTATAATCCGTTCATATATTTTAGATTTTAGGAAGCTGTAAAATCCGGAAAGTTATCCGGTAAATAAGCATAATGGTTCGTGTATCAAAACATACTGCTTTTGGCTGGGAGACGAGCAGAGTCCTAAAACACAAAGCTTCTCAAAAAAGTCGTGATATGCATAAATATAACTTGCTATACACAGTTAAGTTTATAAGGCATGTTTTGACGCACTAATTCAGGTAGGAGATATTTATTGATGAAGAGAATAGCTAAAAAAACACTTCAGAATATAATATATATTGCGATTTTTCTCATAGTCAGCTTAGTGCCTGTTATTTTTTTCTCAGACAAGCAGGCTGCGATAGGGAATGAGACTAAGGCGGACAAGCCTAAGCTGTCAGATGGGACTTTGATTACGGCAAATATTGATGCGTACTTTGCGCAGAACTTTGGCTTTAGAAATCGCCTGGTATATGCCGGGAATGCGCTTAAGCAGGCAGTGTTTAAGACATCGGGGCAATCGGATGTCATAATCGGCGAGGATGGGTGGCTCTTTTATGGGAGAGCACTTGATGATTTTTTAGGCACAAGCATTCTTGGTGAAGTGGAATTAGACCGAATGGGAGCTGTTGTGGATATGATGCAGCAGTATGTACAGCTGCATGGCGGCGAGTTCATATTCGTGTCGGCACCTAATAAGATGTCTGTGTACGGAGAGTACATGCCATATTATTATGTGGAAGAAAAAGCGTCCGGAAATTATGAATTGTTCTATGAAAGGCTGACAGAGCTTGGAGTAAATGCAGTGCAGCTTAAAAATGTGCTGATTGCCAAAAAGCTTGACGGAGTACAGCTTTATCACAAGTTAGACTCACACTGGAATAATTATGGTGCGGCAGTCGCATATGAAGCTATGGCTGACAAGTTAGCCAAGCTGTATGGTGAAGAGTATTCCGGGTATACGCATTACAGTGAGCTTCCATATAATGTTAAGAACAATTTTTCGGGAGACTTGCAGGCGATGCTTCTTCCGGGCTCGAATAAGAAGGATGAGCAGGTGGAATTTGATATTGACGAGAAGTTCGAGTATGTCAACAGATTCAGAGGAGTGGATGACCTTGTGATAGCTTCGGCTAATCAGACTGCCGCTGTCGATAAGATGGTGACGCTTTTCCGTGATTCTTTTGGAAACGCATTGTATTGGTTCTTTGCCAACGAGTATACTTCGCTTACAGCGAAGAGAGAGATTCCGTATAATATATATCAGGCTGCGGCTGAATCGGACCTTGTAGTTATAGAGCTTGTCGAGAGAAATCTCAAGGGGCTTTTGCAGCACACACCTATAATTGCATCGTGGAATCTTGGTGGAGATTATTTTGACAATATAGAGTTAGATTCTAAACAGGTGCTGGATGTGGATTTTTATGTTAATACTACGGCTGACGGACTTATGCAGATAAGCGGAAGCGACGATTTTCTGGAAGATTACTCATATATATATGTAAGAATTAAGCACATGGAAGCTTCGGACAAAACAGAGCAGGATGACAGTTATAAAGACGGAGCAGATGAGTCTGTGGTATATCAGCTTTTATTAGGAGAGGGAGGGGACTTCACTTTTTATCTTGAACAGGCAGACGCGGATATATTAAAGGCAGATGACGGAAGCAGTGAATACTCATTCATATTAAAAAATAGTGACGGATATGTGGAAATTCCGATAAATGTCACTTTACAAGACTAGAAATATAATGTATATTTCCAATAAGAATAATATAGGTAATTGTGAAACTGATTATTGACGAATTTGAGTTTCATAACCACCAGAAGAATAATATAGAAAGAGGTAAAATAATTATATGAAGAATGGCAAGAAAAATATAAAGAGAATTATAGCTGCCGCAGTAATGATGGCTATGGTGCTTGCACTTGCGGCATGCGGAAAGAAGAGTACATCGGATGCTTTTGGTTTTAACAATGGAAGCGTTGTCCTCATTCCGGGAGATAAGTTTGACGCTGATGCGCAGGGAATGCCGGAGACTACAGCATATGTTGAGGCTGCAAGCTGTTACTATGATGGGCTTGACAAGGTATTTTCTTATGATGGCTATGAGGTTACAACATATCCTAAGGAGGATGGAGATTACATTCAGGATATCAACATTTCATCGGATAGTATCAAGACTGACAAGAATGTAGGTGTAGGAAGCACGCTTGAAGAGCTTGAGAAGGCATATGGCAGTGACTATACTTTGTCCGGCAAAATGTACCAGTATTATCAGGATGACAATTCAAAATATATGTATTTCTTTATTTTAAATGATGTGGTACAATATTACGGATACGGAATAGATGTAAAATAATTCAATTTTACGGCTTTTGTTATGCATGAACAGAGGCACAGGAGGAAGTTATGAAGAAAATGAGATTAAAGAAAGTTTCATTTGTGTTTCTTTTACTTGTTGTCAGTGTGATATTTGCAGCCGGCTGCAATAAGAGTCCGAAGGATGGTGGAGAAGCCTTACCTACAACGACTGACAGCAGCCGGACACAGAAGGAAACAGATGAGACAACGAAGGAAGCCGATACGACAGTCCCCACAGCAGAGGGATCAACCGACACAACGGCGGATACCATAACAGAGACTACCGAGGCAGAGACTGAGACAACCACAGTCGAGGAAGTTAAGCCTTGGGACTTGCTTAACAATGAACCGCTTAATCCGACAACATCGGGCTATGATGAGCTTGACAGACTTGTAGAAGGTTTTATGAATAAGCTTAAGGATGATGGAGTTATATCTGATGATATGTCTAATTATCAGAAGGTTCATAACATATATGTGTGGTTTATTAAAAAGGTTAAATATAACAGAAGCATGATTGGTGAGGATGGAAAATATTCTTCTTCCGACCCGGAAACGACCCCGGTGGAAGTATTGTGGGCAACTGATTTATTCAATACATATCAGGGTGCATGTTACAATTACTCATCGGCATTTATGTATGTCATGAGATACCTTGGGTATGATGCACATCTTGTATCAGGAGAGGTTGGAAAATATGGCGGAGGAACAACACCTCACTGCTGGCTTTATGTGAACCTTGGTGGTGTGGCATACACATTTGACCCGGATGTTGACAGCAACTATTATTGGAGAGGTGTCACCGAAGGAAGCACAGAGGAGAATACGGATACTCTCTTCTGTAAAAGAATGGAAGATATGAGTTATTTTTATATAACAGAGAAATATCATGACAATTAGCAGCTGAGTCAGAATCAGTGCATAATTGCAGGCATATGTGCCTAAGGAACGGAGAATAGTGTGAAAATACATTTAAGACAGTAAAATACACTGGATGTATTAAGCTTTCACATATTATTTGAGTCACTGCAAAAGCAGTGAAATGGAGGAGAATAAAATGGCAAACGATAAGAAATTAGTAGAAGCAATCACTCCTATGGAGGAGGATTTTGCACAGTGGTACACAGATGTTGTTAAGAAGGCAGAGCTTATGGCTTATTCAAGCGTTAAGGGCTGTATGATATTTAAGCCTGCCGGATATGCTATATGGGAGAATATCCAGAAGGAGATGGATGCACGTTTTAAAAAGACAGGTGTGCAGAATGTATATCTTCCGGTGTTTATACCTGAGAGTCTTCTTGAGAGAGAGAAGGATCATGTTGAAGGATTTGCACCAGAGGTAGCGTGGGTTACTCAGGGAGGACTTAATCCTCTTCAGGAGAAGCTCTGTGTAAGACCTACATCTGAGACACTTTTCTGTGATTTTTATAAGGATGAGATTCAGTCATACAGAGATCTGCCTAAGGTATATAATCAGTGGTGCAATGTTGTAAGATGGGAGAAGGAGACAAGACCGTTCCTTCGTTCAAGAGAGTTCTTATGGCAGGAGGGACATACAGCTCACGCTACAGCAGAGGAAGCAGAGGCAAGAACACAGCAGATGTTAAACGTATATGCTGATTTCTGTGAGCAGGTGCTTGCAATGCCTGTTATCAAGGGAAGAAAGACTGACAAGGAGAAGTTCGCAGGCGCTGAAGCCACCTACACTATCGAGGCTCTCATGCATGATGGCAAGGCTCTACAGTCAGGAACAAGCCACAACTTCGGTGATGGCTTTGCTAAGGCATTCGGTATCCAGTATACAGATAAAGAGAATAAGTTACAGTATGTCCACCAGACCTCATGGGGTACAACGACAAGACTTATCGGTGCCATGATAATGGTTCACGGTGATAACAGCGGTCTTGTCATGCCGCCTAGAATTGCTCCGGTTCAGGTCAGGGTAATTCCTGTTGCGCAGCACAAGGAAGGTGTGCTTGAGAAGGCAGGACAGTTAAAGGACAGACTTGAGGCAGCAGGCTTTAGAGTTGATTTCGATGATTCGGAAAAGACACCTGGCTTTAAGTATGCAGAGCAGGAGGTTAAGGGAATTCCTGCACGTATTGAGATTGGACCAAAGGATATTGAGAACAATCAGGCTGTTGTCGTAAGACGTGATACAAGGCAGAAGTATGTCGTAGCTCTTGACAATGTTGAGGAAGAGCTTACGAAGATTCTTGATACAATGCAGGCAGAGATGCTTGAGAGAGCAAGAGCACACCGCAATGCGCACACATATGAGGCTCACAGCTATGAGGAGTTCAAGGATATCATTGCCAACAAGCCGGGCTTTGTAAAGGGTATGTGGTGCGGCGAGCAGGCATGCGAGGATAAGATTAAGGAAGACACAACAGCTACAAGCAGATGTATGCCATTTGAGCAGGAGCACATAAGTGATGTATGTGTATGCTGTGGCAAGCCTGCTAAGAAGCTTGTATATTGGGGCAAGGCATACTAATAGTGTGATAGGTAATTGCAAAACTCAGTATGTGGTAGCCTGACGTTGTACAATTTTGCTAGTACCCTTCCGGACGCGTTCGCACTCATTCGAATACGTAGCGGCGCATAAGCGGCTAAAATACAGCCGCTAAACGCCAACGTATTCGAAAAGGTCCGGCAAGGTACTAGTAAAATTATACAACTGTTTGGTATTAAGTTTGAGTTTTGCAATTACATATAAATAGTTATAGAATAAAGAGGTGATACCTTGGTTAGAATAGAGCTTCCTAAGGATGTAAGACATATAATAAATGTCCTTATGGAAAATGGCTATGAGGCGTATGCTGTCGGGGGCTGTGTCCGCGACAGCATACTAGGAAGGACTCCGGGAGACTGGGATATCACGACTTCCGCACTTCCGATGCAGGTCAAGGCTCTTTTCCGGAGGACGGTAGATACAGGCATACAGCACGGAACAGTCACTGTCATGCTTGGTAAGAATGGCTATGAAGTGACAACCTATCGTATAGATGGAAAGTACGAGGATTCAAGGCATCCAAAGAGCGTGGAATTTACTTTCAATCTTGTGGAGGATTTAAAACGCCGTGATTTTACGATAAATGCTATGGCATACAATGATGAGCATGGAATAGTCGATGCATTTGACGGAATGGGTGACCTTAAAAGAAGGATTATACGCTGCGTTGGAAAAGCTCATGACAGATTTGATGAGGATGCACTGAGAATATTGAGAGCTGTGCGCTTTTCGGCACAGCTTGGATTTGATATCGAAGATGATACGGCAAAGGCGGCGAGGGAGCTTGCACCTACACTTGTGAAAATCAGCAGGGAGAGGATACATACAGAGCTTAACAAATTGCTGCTTTCAGACAATCCGGATTATTTTTCTGTTGTATACGATTTAGGTGTGATGAAGATTATTATTCCGGAGCTTGAAAATATTGATGCTCATAAGCTTGATAAGATAAAGCATTTCATAAAGAAGACGAGTGCGGTTCTTCCTGAGAGATATGCAGCGCTCTTAAGCTGTGTCGATGCGGATACTGCGGGAAGAATTTTGAAAGGGCTTAAGCTTGATAATGCCACGATATTGATGGCTGCTAAGCTGGTGAAATATTATAATATGAATCCGGTGGTATCAGAGGCAGCTGTGCGGCATTATATTAATGAGGTGGGAGAAAACGATGCGCTGCGGATTGTTGATTTCAATATTTCCATATGCGGGAGTGAATTAAATAAAGGGTATACAGACATGAAAAAAATATGCGTTATGGTTAAGGAACGCGGAGACTGTACAGAGCTTAGAAACCTTAAGATATCAGGCAGGGATTTGATGGAAGCAGGCTTTCCGGCAGGAAAACAGCTCGGTGAAATTCTGCAGAAGCTTCTTTGTGAAGTGCTTGATAATCCTAAGTTCAATGAATACAATTATCTTCTTAAGAGGGCTGTAGAGCTGGCAGGACAATAACGCAGGTCTGGAGATACCATATGGGATATTTGTACAGTCAGGCATCACAGCTTATTGTGCTGGCGGTGGCGGCGGTGATAATTGCATATTATATATGGATATTGGCATATAGCGGTGAAGACAGAAGCACAGGGAAGAAGCAGCAGGCAGTAAGAATTGCTGCGGCATGCGGTGCTTCTGTTTCTGCCGTTTTTTTATCGTTAATTATTTCGTACCATAAGGTATATAAAAATGATGGCTTGGAAGGCGTGTTCAATGTTTTTTTTGAGATAGAATTCTATAAAAGCATTTTATTTTCTCTGCTTTTTGCAACGGCAGAGCTTATTCTTTTCAGAGTGTCGGTCAGATTAAAAAGAAAGCTTCCGCTGTCAGGAGCCTTTGCAATATCAGGCAGACAGCGTATTTTTGTGACATTGGTTGTGATGTGCGGGCTTACTGCTGCATTTTTTGTATGCACGGGTGCAAAGAATAATTATTACACAATAGGCTTCAATGAAGTGTGCTCCAATAATAAGACGATAGTTGTAGATGAAGAGATGGGGCTTATATGTGACTATATTGAACTGTGCAACTGGGGGAAAAAAACGGTGGATATAAGCGGACTGTACCTGTCAGATGATGAGAATAACCTGTCAGAGCTTAAGTTAGATTCCGTAACTCTTGCACCGGGGCAGCTTAAGCTTGTGCTTCTTGATGATAGTGCGGGAATGTCGATAAACAAGCGCGGCGAGACATTGTATTTATCCGATGAAAAGGAAAATATAATAAGTGTGCTCGAAGTGCCGAAGTCGCCTAAGGATGCCGCTTATGCTTATGACGGCAGTACGGCGGAGTGGGGCTTTTATACGTGCACTCCGGGAGTGGCTAACGATGAGGCCGAGCCTGTTGACGGCAGTGTGATTGCGGCTCCGGTATTGTCGGCTGCAAGCGGTTTTTATGATGAGGAATTCAGGCTTAGCATCGAAGCCGGTGAGGGAGCAAAAATATACTATACGCTTGACTGCAGGAGAGCGGATGAAAATGGTGAGGTCTACACAGAGCCTATTCTGATTAAGAATGTATGTGATGAACCTAATACATGGCACAGTATAAGCGGTGTGCTGCCATGGTATGAGAATGACTGGTCGGAGAATGTTGACAAATGTGTTGTAGTCAGAGCGGTGGCAGTTAGCAGCAACGGAGAGATGAGCGATGAGACGATAGCTGCATATTTTGTCGGCATGGATAAGTATAAAGACATTCCGCTTATATCGCTTGTGCCGGATTACGATGACTTTTTCTCGGAGGAAGATGGAATATATACGGTCGGAAATGCCCCTTCGATTCCCAATTTTTATATAAGAGGCGAGGAATCGGAGAGGGAGGCTTATTTTGAATACTTTGGGAAAAATGATACTCATTTTGCGCAGGATGTCGGAATAAGAATTTTTGGCGGAACATCGAGAAATCAGCTCCAAAAAAGATTTACACTGTTTGCGAGAAAAATGTACAGTGATACCGATTTGATAGATTTCGCTTTTTTCGGAGATGGAAGAAAATATAAGAAGCTTGCATTGAGGGACGGCTTTGCCAACATGATATCACAGGAGATTATGAGGGGATCAAGAGTATTGACCGTAGATTCCACGCCGGTGACAGTGTTTCTTGACGGTGAATGGTTCGGCGATACATATTTGCAGACTAAGATTAATGCAGAGTATATCGCAAAGGAGTACAATGTCGATAAAGATAATATTATCCTGATAAAAAATGGTGAGGTCGCAGAAGGATATGAGGATGAGCTGTCTACCATATGGGATGTGTTTAATTATGTGCAGAACACGGATTTTAGCGACGAGGAAGCATATAAGGAGCTATGTGGCAGGATAGATATTGAAAGCTACATCGAGTTCATATGTGCCAATCTGTACCTTGCCAATATGGACTATTATGAGACACACAATTTTGCTGTGTGGAGAACAAGGCAGCAGGATGGCTCGCAGTATGGTGACTGTAAATGGCGCTTTATAATGTATGACCTTGACAGCCTCGACCACAATATTATCATGCTTGATACATGGGGAGCGGACAGCTTATCGGATGTCAATTCCTTTACAGCACATTTGTTTACGGATGAACATTATTGCTTCGAATATTCAATGATATATTCGGCTCTGAAGAAAAATAAAGAGTTCATGGAGCATTTTCTGTGTGTCTACTCAGATATGCTCAATTTTGAATTGTCTAAGGAGCGTATTGAAGAACTGCTTATAGAAAACGGAGAGACATTGGAATGGAATTATGGATTTTTTCAGGACAGAAACGAGAAGGTTCTCGGTCATATCGCACAGGAATTCGGGCTTAGCGGTGACACAGTGAAGATTAACATCACTATTGATGAACCGGAGGGCGGCTGTGTCCAGATAAATACGCGCACGACAGACAGCAAAACGAGTGAGTGGAGCGGAGAATATCTTGTTGAGGTTCCGCTAAACATTACCGCTGTTGCGAATGAAGGATATGAATTTGCCGGATGGACAGGTGATATTGAGCTGTGCAAGGATGCTCTGACATCAGGGACTGTAAATTATAAATCTGAGGCTTTGGTTGTAGAGCCGGATAAGGAGGTTATAGAGCTTCATGCAAAGTTCAGAAAAGTTGAATAGACACATAATGCTGGCATGTGTTTTTATATGCATGTGCCTGTCGCTGTGTTCATGCACATTCGGGGGAAGCTTCAGCTATGATAATGCGGCAGGAAGCGGAGAATATCGTGAATTGTTTAAGGTGTCAAAAGCTGATACCAACGAACAGTGCAGTGAATCGGCGGCGTTAATAGACCTTGAAGAGTACGGCGGACAGGTTGTGATTGATGAGCCGGGAGACTATATCGTCAAGGGAAGGCTTTATGGAACGCTGCTAATCGATTCGGAGGACGGAAATGTACATATTATGTTCGATGGTGCGGATATTGCGGCGCTTAACGGTCCCGCAGTGTATGTAAGGTCTGCCGGAAAAGTCATAATAACTCTGGCGGAAGGGACGGACAATATTCTGTCGGATTCAACAAATTATGATGGCTATGAGGAGAGCAGAGCTTGTATTTTCTCGGAATCAGACTTAACTATCAACGGAAGCGGAAAACTCAGCGTATATTCATATGCCGCTGATGGAATAAGAACCTCAGAGACACTCAAGCTCACAGGCGGAGATATATATGTGCTTGCAAAGAAAAACGGACTCAGAGGAAATGACGGTGTCCTTGTTGCACCGGATGAGCTTAAGATAGAATGTGAGAGCTATGGCATAGTGACGGTGACAGATGCTAAGGGAAGGTCAGGAAATGTCCAGATAAATGCGGGGCAGATTAACATTACGACAGGAAAACAGGCTGTAAAGTCCAAGGGCGACTTATATATATCACTTCCGGCTAATGTGAATATATACAGTGTAATCCCTGATTTTGAAGTCGGTGGAGAGCGCTACATTGAGGAAGGGGCGGTGAGCTAGATGGAAGGATACCGCCATGAAAATAAGTATATTATAGATGGATACCGGATGAAGCTTCTGAGCGCAAGGCTTGCATCCGCCCTTAAAGCTGATGCGCATTCGGATGGTGACAGCAGGTATCATATAAGAAGTCTTTACTTTGATGATTATGATAATAGCTGTTATTATGAGAATGAAGGCGGTGTTGAACCTAGAGAAAAGTATAGAATAAGATACTATAACTGCGATACATCGAGGATTGTCTTAGAAAAGAAAATCAAGAGAATGGGAATGACCAAGAAAGAGTCATGCATACTCACCAACGAGGAATGTAAAAGTCTTATGAGAGGCATGGTTCCGTCTGTGACGGCAGATATGCCGGATATGAAGAAAAAGCTTCTCACGCAGATGAGGCTTAGGGCGCTGAAGCCTAAGGTTATTGTGTCATATGACAGGGAGGCGTATGTCTTTGCGACAGGAAATGTCAGGATAACTTTTGACATGAATATATCGGCATCGGCCAATGTCAATATGTTCTTGGAAAAGACATTTCCCAAAAGACCTGTTATGGCAGGTGAACTTATACTGGAGATAAAGTGGGATGATATTCTGCCTGACTTTATAAGAAAGCTTATCACGGACGATAAGATAAGAAGGACAAGCTTTTCAAAATACTATGTGTGCAGAAAATATAACAATAATGGAGGTACGGCATGAGTGAGATATTGAGCAAAGCTTTTTTTGAAGGATATGCATCAAGGCAGATAAGTACATATGATGTTTTTATGTGCATGGTGTGTGCGGTGGCAGTTGCGGCATATATATATGCGGTATACAAATATGTTAACAGAAGGGCATTCATAAACAGGAATTTTACATTGTCGCTTATAGCATTGTCTGTGATAACAGCGGCAATTATACTGACAATCCAGTCTAATATCGTTGTCTCACTCGGTATGGTCGGAGCACTCTCCATTATCAGATTCAGGACGGCAGTTAAGGACCCGCTTGACCTTGTATTCCTATTCTGGTCAATCGGTGCCGGAATAATGTGCGGAGCAGGTTTTGCACTTATTGCGGTTATTTCCTCTGTTGTGATAACGGTAATCATGCTTATATCTGCATATGTTCCGGCATCTAAGACAGCAGGTATTCTTGTCGTAAATGCGGATGATTACAAGAGTGAAGCCATGATTACTGACACCGTAAAAAAGAACAGCAGTCTTATGAAGGTGCAGGCAAGAAACGTGACCAAGGATTCACTTGATTTGACTATCGAAGTATGGTCAAAGGATGAGAATAAGCTGATTGAGGAGCTTATCGGACTTGACAATGTGCTTGCTGCATCCATAGTTATTCATGAGGGAGATGCGGTGCTTTAAATATTCCTGACGGACACATACCAATGTAACCATTCATAAATAATATATTCCCCTCATATTATTAGATAGCCCTTGGGCTAAGATGATGTGAGGGGGATTTTTTGTGGAAAATGGAATCAATGCCAGGCAGGCAAAAAGACATACAGTATATGAAAAAGTTGATGAGGCGTTGTACCACTTTGGGCTTAGTGGGACATATATGGGACGTGTAAGAGGTGGCTTTATATATAATACCAATAAGGGTATAGTGATTGTAGATATGTATAGCGGAAACAGGCAGAAACTTGAGGCAAGGGCAAGAGTATGTGATGAGCTGTACGATAACGGTATAAACGTATCCTGTTATATTAAAGGTGAGGATAATACATATTTTTATGAAAATGAGGATTCCGATACATATACTGTATACAGCTTCTGTGCGTTTCAGGAATGCAATGAGAAAAGACTTGAAGATATATGCACTTCATTAAAGGCTCTTGCAATGCTTCATAAAGTGCTTGATGAGAAGATAGAAGTACCTATGCTTGGGCTTACCGGGGAGGAATTTCAGATTGCAAGAAGCTATATAAAAGAGTATGATAAACATAATAAAGAACTTAAAAAGATAAGAAATTATCTGTCCGGAAGGAAAACCAGGACAGATTTTGAGCTGCTGGCTTTCAGGGAATGCAACGCATATCTTGAAGAGGGGCTTGATGCACTTACAAGGCTTGAGAATTCGGATTATGAGCTTAGATTTAACCGGGCAGTAAGTGATAAAAAATTATGTCATGGCGATTTTAACTACCATAATATATATACTGATGGTGACAGATATCTTATCACAGGGTTCTCACAGATGAGAAATGACTTATATATTGTAGATTTATATAATTTCATGCGCAAGCTTATGGAAAAATATGACTGGGATATAAAGATGGGATACTTAATGCTCAGAGAATATGACAAGGTCAATACGCTCTCAGCACAGGATATTAATATACTAGGGGCGATGTTCGCCTACCCGGAGAAATTTTGGAAGATTCTTAACTATTATTTTAATGCCAATAAGGCATGGATACCGAACAGGAATATGGATAAATTAAAAACTGTTGTCAATCAGAACCGCATGAGAAGGGAATTTGTGAGGACGCTGTGCGGCTCTTGACGGTATGGAAAGGAACATTTGATGAATAACAAGCTGCAGAACTTTTTTTTGGGGATACTTATAGTTGCAGGAATTGTGCTGTGTGCGTTTTTGTTTGCATCGGAGAAGGCTGAAAAGGATGCGGCTGCATCTACTGCAACAAAAGCTGCCACAGGACAGAAGCCTACAGCTCCCATAATCAATGCACCGACAACTGCGACCGACCTGCATACAGAGCTTGCAGTAATCACTTATGTGAGTGCAGATACGAACAGACTGTCAATAAGGGCATATGACGAGGGCGTTGACCGTACCTTCTATATTGAGAAGCCGGCGCTTATCTATACAGAATTTGGAAATGCTATGACGCTTGCACAGCTCTATGCAGGTGATGTTATAAATGTAACATATGACAGCATAAGCAATACCGTTACCGAGATTCATTTATCCGATGAAGTGAGATGCCATATGGCAGTGTCGGATGTGTCAGTCAACACATCCTACAGAATGCTGTCATTGTATGGGAAAAATTATGAATATGCGAGGAATGTTGTTGTAGTGTCGGACAATGAGCTTATAACACCGGAGCAGCTGTCCTCTAAGGATGTATTTAATCTCTATGAGAAGGATGGTAAAGTAGTGTCCGTTGTAGTGACAAGAGGGCATGGTTACATAAGCCTTACCGGAGTGGATTTGTTCATAGGCGGATATGTCAACATCGGAAGTGAGAACATTAAGAACATAGAGAAAAATATGATGATTACAGTCACGGAAGGAAGCTATAAAGTAGCTGTCTCAAAGGACCGGTATTACGGTGCTAAGACTGTGACAGTCAACCGCAATCAGGTGACTACGGTTGATTTCTCCGAATTCGTTGCGGATACGGTTGAGAACGGAAATGTACTGTTCGATATCGATGTGGATGGAGCGATATTATACTTAAACGGCAAGGAGACAGACTACACTGACGGAATGCTGACGCTTCCGGTAGGAACCTATACAGTCCGTGTGAGCGCAGATGGATATGATAATTATCAGGATAAGATAGAAGTAAAGTCTGAATACCAGAAAGTCAATATAAGGATGAAGAAGGAGGAAGAGACAACTACTGCCGCGCAGAGCACAAGTTCCGCACAGGAGACAACACAGGGCAGCACGGCACAGCAGACTACAACCGCTTCATCTAACGGTGTGACATCACAGTATGAGACAGAGACTACCACAATAGTAAGCGCAAAGAACCGTGTATACATTGACGGCCCGGTAGGTTCTTCCATATATTTTGACGACACATATCTTGGTGTGGCACCGCTTGACTTTGCAATGGTGACAGGCTCGCATACCTTCATAGTGATAAGTGGTACAACCATAAAGAGCTACGCGGTCAACCTTGTTGAGGGCGCAGACGATGTCAGATATGATTTCACGCCTAAGAGTGATAACTGAGTAAAAGCAGGATATTTGTCAGTGCCGGAATATCTTCTGCAAACTTAATTGTGTATAACGTGTTATGCTCATGTATTTCACGACTTTTGGGAGAAGCTTAGATGTTCTTAGGACTCTGTTAATTACCTAGCCAAAAGCAGCATGGATGCTGCTTTAGAAGCCCAGCATACAAGGATGTATGCTGGCTTCGGTGGCGGACGGCATATAAGATATATGTCAGAGTTCTTAGAACATCTTGCTTCGGACAATGGAGCTGAAATACATGAGCATAACACGTTATACACTCACAAATTAAACGGAGATACTCCGACACTCCGGTATGATTATGTAATATTCTGCCATATGTGGTGCATAAGATACATAAACAGATATTGCAGGGTAGTATTTTGGATATGACAAAGAAGTTATGTTATGCACTGCGGTTTATGATGGCGGCTGTCGGAATACTGGTGCTTGTACTTGGTGTGTCAGGGTGTGATGGCAGGACGGAGGAGGAGCTTACGCCGGTTGATTTTACGGTGGTGAGCTTTGACGATATTCCGAAGGATTTTCTGGCGCAGATAGAGGAGAAGAAGAGCATGGATTTCAGGCTCACTTATGCGGCTGATGGGTGGCTGTACATAGCAAGGGGCTACGGTGAGCAGAGCAGCGGAGGCTATTCGATAGCTGTAAAGGAAGTAGCTATGTCGGAAAATGCTATATATTTTGACTCGGAGCTTATAGGACCACGGCAGGGAGAGGCAGTCAACAAGCTCGCCACATATCCATATGTGGTCATAAAGCTTGAGGATGCGGGGCGAAGTGTAGTGTTCAGATAGCAAATGACATGCGGCAGGAATAATTGAGTTAAATCCTTCATATCATATAGAAGAAATATATGATATGGGGGATTTTTTGTGGAGATAGTTCGTAAAAATATAAGCATGAACCATATCTGCGGAAGGGCAGAGGCACAGATTACCTTAGATGATGATTTTATAGTGCCGGACAGCAAGCCGGATATATTAAAGAGAATAACAGACTGTGGAGAGGTGATTATTGAGGGCTTAAAGGCGGGCGACGGAAAAGCGTCAGTGAATGGCAGGATGCAGTTTGTCCTGCTCTACCGGACAGACAAAAAGGGAGCCGGGTTGGACAGCATGGAAGGGAGCATTGATTTTGGCGAGACGGTGTCTGTTGACGGACTGAGCGCAGGAGATACACTCAAATGCACTGCATCGCTTGAGGATCTTAGCATAAGCATTATAAACGGCAGGAAGATAAGCGTATCAGCGATAGTACTTCTTGAGCTGTATGGAGAGAATACATATATGTCATCAGCGGCGGCAGAAATCGAGAATGATGATGTATGCTGCCTTAAAAAGAGCATAGGTATGTTATCGCTTGTCGAAAATAAGAGAGATATATTGAGAGTCCGTGAACAATGTGAGCTGTCTGCCAACAAACCAAATGCAGGGAGCATTGTGTGGTCAATGCCTGAACTTAGAAATGTTGATGTGAGAGCGTCAGCAGATGAACTTGCCGTGAGAGGTGAGATACATATTTTTGCGATGTATTTTCCTGAGGATGATGACGAGAACGTGCAATATGTGGAGGAGACACTGCCGTTTAACGGCAAGCTGCCGCTTCCGGGAGCGGATGAGAGAATGCTTGCCGATGTGTCGATTGTGCCATCACAAAAGACAGTGTCCATAAAACCGGATTATGATGGAGAGCCGCGTGTAATTGAAGTGGAGATGGTTTTAGACCTTGATATTAAGCTGTACGATGAACAGAATATCGAATTGATAACGGATGTATATTCGCTAAAGAACAGGCTTATTCCTGTTGTCGACACTGCAAGCTATGACAATCTTCTTATCAGGAATCATGTAAGGTGCCGTATTGGTGATAAGTTTAAGCAAGGAATGGGAAGAGAAAAAATTCTACAGATTATAGACAGCTCGGCGGCAGTCCATACAGACAATATAAGCATTGTCGAAGACGGTCTTATGGTCGAAGGTGCCGTAAAAGTGAACATATTGTACATATCGGACAATGATGATGACAGGCTTGGAAGCTTCACAAGGGAACTTCCGTTTTCACAGAAGATAGACGCTCCGGGCATTCAGGACAATGCTTTTTACACAGTGAGAACAGGTGTGGAACAGTTGATTGCAACAATGCCCGGTGGCGATGAGTTCGAGATAAAGCTCAATATAGGTATGGATGCACTCATTCTGAGTCCGGGCAGTACACAGGTCATAACGGATATTACGAGCGAGGAGTTAGACTATAATATGTTAAAAAAACTTCCTGGAATATGCGGATACATTGCCAAGCCGGGGGATACGCTATGGGATATAGCGAAGAAATATTATACTACAGTTGAAAAAATTATGGATATGAATAAGCTTGCATCGGAGAATATCAAGCCGGGAATGAAGCTTCTGATAACAAGAACAGTGATGTAAAACGGATATGTAATTGTGAATATTGCAGAGCGTTTTGACATTATTTATGTTAAGCGGTGATGATAAAAGCGTCAGACGGCTGGTGTAAGCCTGTCTGTATAAGTGCAAAGCAAATGGCAGTTTGTAATCAAGGCTGGCAGGAGAGCTTTCATATATCATGCTATGTGGAGCAATGCAGGTAAAAGCGGATTAATAAAGATAAGAAATAAGGATTGTTTTGTGGTTAATGATAAGCCCCGGAGCATTATGCTGCTCCGGGGCTTATTATTTTACAGAGGCTTTCGTGCCTTAATCTTGGTGAACTCAATAATTTCTTTCTTATCCTGTTCGGAAATCTTATCAAAGTAAAATAGCAGCTCACGTTCAAGGTTAGTGTTGAACATATACTTTTTCTTGTTCGCCGGGTCATTGAAATATTCTAAAAATCCGGCAAGGTCATTGCTCGTCTGTGTTGGTGTGGGTGCATCATATGATACATTCCTGTCAATATCGATAGTTAAGTGCATTAAATCGTCAATGGATATATTGTAAAGTCCTGCCAGTTTATATAATGCTTCTGTATCGGGGGTACGTTTTCCTGTCTCGTAATGGCTGTAAGTCTGTCTGACGACACCGAGTACTTCGGCGACATAATCTTGTGTATAGTTGTTGACCTTTCTTAATTCTCTTAGCTTCTGTGCCAGCTTTTCATTGCTCATAATAAGTTACCACCTTTAGATTAAGTATATTTTTATTCCACAATCGTGTGCAACAATATGTAGCGAATAACAGGAGATATGTTATTTACAAGACTTTTTTTTGCTTAATTTGGTAACAGTTTGTTGCGTAAAGTAGTTCTTATTAAGGAATATTGCACAAAATAAGTAATTATATACGATAACATTTGGAACTGATAATTGGTAAAATGCTACAAATCGTAGCAAATACAAGATAAGATGTTAAGTTTGTATAACATATGTACGATATATAAGTTGCAAGAGATAAAAAGGAAGAGACGAATGGATTTGTAAAAGCATGTAAAAAATGCAACACATTCAACATGGAGGTAACAATGCTTAAACTATCGTTGAAACAGGGACAGTATCTGAATATCGGAGACAATATAAGAGTGGTATATCTTGGCGGAACAGGAAGCCATGGACGATTTATGGTAGATGCGCCAAGAGATGTGAGCATTGTCAGAAGCAGTGTTGAACAGAACCCTGAGCGCAACAAGGACACCTACTATCCTGAGAGCCCGATTTCCAAGGAGGCACAGGAGCAGATAAGGCGTATCCTCCGCGAGGAGAAATTAAAGGCGGAGAAGTCCGCACAGCTGGCACATTAATCAAGGTAATAGACGAAGATACACCCGGGATTCTTCGTTTGTTATAAATAAATATCGGGGAAACGGATTTCCCTGAAAAAAATAATATCCCACACATAAATGGGACAAGGAGGAAAAATTATGGTAGTACAGCACAATTTACAGGCAATGAATGCCAACAGAATGTTAAACATC
>OGOW01000980.1_pt1 | contig 28711 bp, 28 predicted proteins | sample 1552781 | NCBI WGS metagenome assembly OGOW01 (sample SAMEA2580145, study PRJEB22360) | human gut metagenome | biome: human gut; feature: human-associated habitat; material: faeces | place: Denmark | collected 2008/2010
GAATGTCATAGATCAGTATGACTGAAATGATGAAAAAAAATAAAAAAATTATGTCAATTGTGATTATACTATGAAATAAAATAAAAAAGAATATTGTATACATTCAGAAAAAACAGGTTGACATATGTAAAAGTAAGTTATATGATTTAAACATATCGAGAAAATAGTAATGCTTATCATGTGGTAATCGTAAAATGAGAAGCGGTGCAATTCCGCTGCGCTCCCGGCGCTGTAAGGGGTTTAGCCCCAAGCCAGCAATCAGCCTGATAGTCTAGCTACTGCGAGAGACAGAAAGTTAGAAAAACTGGTATACGCTTGTTATGCAAGTTTTTCTGCCTCCCTGTATCAGCAGGGAGGCAGTTCTTATTTCCAGCAGGTTTAGTCATAGCCTGCAAACTCCACTCAACTCAGACCTTTGAGCGTGGTGCCGCTGGGGTGGCGGCATCCATGCTTGCGGTCAAAAGTGCTGGAGCGACAAATGACATGTTCATTGAAAACCAAAAATGAAAAATTAGAACTGGGTACTTGTGGGATCAATGATCCCTGGTTTTATAGGGAAGACCGGTGTGAATCCGGCGCTGTCACGCAACTGTATTAGTGAACTTCAGCATCGCAGTCCTGTCACAAAGGGATGCTGGGGTAATGATCTTGAGTCAGAGTGCTGACTGGTTCTATCTTTTGAACAGCCTGCGTAGACAGACTGGGAGAAAATTTTGCAGAGATATAGATGTTTAAGTCTGATATTTTGTCAGGCAAATGTTTCTGCGGACGCTATAATTATGCGCTGAAACCAGCAGTGCGGAAATTTTAGTATTTTCGACCAGAAAAGCGGAGCAGGCTGTTAAGTAAAAAAACAGACGCTGCACTTTCACCGAATGGACTGGTAGAAAATGCGGCGTTATTTTTTACAAAAGTGGGAGGATTGATTTGTATGAGAAATGAAAGAAACAGCTTGCGGCAAGCTGCTATAACAGCGGGTATTTTAGCTGCTTTGGGCGTTTGTACATTAGGAGGGGGACTCGCCGAGAATATGGGCGGCAGAGCCTTCTGACAATACAGCGCAAGCCGAAGCTAAAACAGAAGCTGCGCAGGATGTCCAGACTGCTGAAGCGACTACTGGCGATGGTATGTCTTTTGATCTGGAAGGTGTTACAGTGGAGGCGAAGCGCCCTGATTGGGAAGCAAAATTGTCGCCTGGCACGGTAACGGTTATTCGTCCCGATGACTACAAAGGTGAGCAGAAAGATCTGCCCGATCTGTTGAAAATGGTTCCTGGCGTACATGTACGTGAGTTGAATGGTAAAGGGCAGTATACAACAGTCAGCGTACGTGGTTCTACTGCGGCGCAGGTCGGTGTTTTTGTCGACGGCGTGCTGTTTAATCTGGGGGGCGACGCGGCGGCAGATATTTCTACTATTCCTGTACATAATGTCGAGCGTATCGAAGTCTACCGCGGTTATATACCGGCGCGCTTTGGCGGTACCTTCATGGGCGGCGTTATCAATATTGTTACCAAACGCCCTACCAAAGCCAACGTGCAGGCCAGCTTCGGCAAAAGCTCCTTCGGCGGCTACAAGGGTAATTTACAGATCGACGCTCCTCTGGGCGGAGGCGCTTTGATGGTTGGCATCAATCGCGACCAGAGTGACGGCGATTTTAGATATAAGAATTTTGATAATGACAAAACCTACAAAGAGCGTTTGCAATATTATTATAAAGATTTGGAAGATACCACTAATAGAATAAATAAGCAAATTGACTTCGATGTTGACCTTGGAATGGGAGAACCTAGCTTGGGTAAGGTTACATCAATTGATGAGATGGTAACAAGGTGTGCTCCGGGCGGCGATATTTATGAAGTTTTTTGGAAACAGGATCCTGCTGACTATGGTGGAATAGATGAGATGAAGTATGATTGGGAGTTTTATTATGGCAAATATGCTGATCCTAATTACAGAGAAAATTTATATAAAAGCGATTCATACCAATTAGACAAACTTGAAAGTGCTGAACGCTGGCGTAAGGCTAATGATTATAAAAACACCGATGCCATTATCAAATGGCAGGATGACCACTGGCTGGCTAAAGCTACCTGGAAAAATATCAGACGGCATCTGCCGCATCCTATTGATAAAAATTACGCCCCGCTTTGGAGTGTGGATCAGGATTGGGCAGTAAATATGCCTTACGGCAAGCCTAATATGTATTATTTTCGTAATCAGGAGTTAACAGCGAAGGAATTGCTTTTAGGTCGGCGCGATACAGTCGGCAATTTGGAATGGGGTTGGAGTATCAACTATTTAAAGCAGGATAAAGATTATTATATTGATGATTGGCAGAATTTGGAAAAGGTGCTTGAAGCAACAAGCGGTTTAAATACTTTGAGTGCTAATAGTTTGTGGAGCAAATACGACAGCCGCCGATTGGGTGCGAAGATAGACGGCAGCTATAAAGCCGGCGACCGACACTTGATAGAATTTTTGGTCGATGCCTCTAAAGAAAAAATGGATATTGACGGCTGGAGAATGTTTGACTTTGACCATGCTAACGAAGATACCCGCAGCAGGTGGCGTAATTATTATGAACAGGAGATCATTAATGCGCAGATCCAGGACACGATCACATTAAATAAAAAAGGCGATTTTTGGCTTACGCCCAGCATTCGTTATAACCGCTCTAAGATTTTAGGGCGCAGCGACCGTTATGACGAAAAGAATGACCCGCAGCATATCAAATGGCTGGGGCAAACGGATGAACAGACGGATGATAAGGTGACCTGGCAGCTGGCACTGAAAAAACAGTTTAACGATCACTTTACGCTGAGGGCAACAGGCGGTACTTATTACAGGCTGCTCAATATGTACGAGATCGCCGGCGACGGCGCCGGTATTCTGCCGATGCCTAATGTAGGCGGAACGGACAGCGTGTTTCCCATGCCGGAAGAAGGCAAGCAGTGGGACATCAGCGCCATCTGGGACGGCAAGTGGCTGGGAGCCGATACATCTAAGTTCCAGATAACTTATTTTGGGCGCGATTCTAAACGGTTGCTGCAATTATCTTCATGGAACAGTTTTTTCTTTGTTTACAATAATGCTGCCAGCGGTAAAGTCAATGGCGTTGAACTGCAGGCAGATCTGTCATGGCAGAAATGGGACGTCAATCTGCAGGCTACATATACCGATCCTTCCAATGTTTTATACGACCTGAGTGCGATACCTGGGCAGCAAGTATGGAATAAAGATGGAAAAATTGAAGGCATTATGACCTATCAGCCAAAATGGGAAGGTACAGCCCGGTTTACCTATCGCCCGGATAAAAATTGGAGCCTGTTTACACAAATGCGTCACGTAGGCAAAGTAGTTACAGATTCTATTCCTTTAACTACAGGTGCTGTAAAGTGGCAGTCCTCGCTGACGACTATGGATGTGGGCGTAAAATATAAGTTTAATAAATCCTTACAGTTAGCAGTGGGTTGTAATGATGTCTTGAATAAAGCCAATGATATGTATTTAGATATGTATGGTAACGGCGAGATAAGAAATATCCAATATCCGATTCAGGGGCGCACTTATTATGCGACTTTGCAATATACTTACTAAAATATCAGGCAGCAGTATGCCAAGGAGGTGAGGCCCATGGGCTAAGGCAGAGCTTTATAAAGAGATACAGGTAACATTATTATTAAAAAGATTTTAAAATTAAAGGAGCGTGTAAAAAATGAGTGAAAATCTATTTGCCTATACGGCTACAAATTCCGGTTATTCCGAAGGTACTGCAGGTGCTATCAATGGTGAACGTGCTGCGGCTGCCACTGCTTTGTCTGCTGTAAAAAATAAGATTGATAATCCTAAGCTTAATGGTGATCCGGCTTTCTTTAATTTTTTTGATAGAAACAGCAGCCGTCTGGTGCTGCGCCAATATAATTATACTCCTACCTCTGAGCCTAACCGGATCATTGACCCGCAGGGAAACTGGGCCTGCCGCTATACAGCCAGGGGTGGTCTGGTGTTGCCAACCTGCATGGCGTAGCTACCAGCGGTAGATGGCTTTTGGGTACGGGTTATGACCTTTCCAAAATCGCTGTTGTGGATATGGACAATAATTACACCCAAACTCGTGAATATGCTTTTCCGGCAGATTTTCCTGCTTTTGCCAATCCTTATGCCGATGGCGTTTTTCACGGTGAGGCGCTGACTGTAGTTGGCAGTAAATTGTATGCTTTGTTCTATGTCAATAAAGGCAGTGGTTATGCTACTTATTACGACAGTGTTGTGGTAAGATTTGCTATTAGCGCAAGAGGAATATTAACTTATGATAATGCTTATGTAACAGTCGGGAAAAATTCCTTTACACTTGATTTGTATGATAATAAGCTGTATGTCTGCTCGCTGGGCGGAATGCAGAATGCTGGCAGCGGCAATGCCGATACCAATCTGTGCATTGTTGACTTGGCAAACTTCACTCAAGGCGGCGTTACCAAAGTAACACTTGCTAACCCTACTCAAAAAGGCGACTTCCGCGACATTTCTATTCTGGATGCTGATAATGTTTATATTTTCGCAGGTCATTATGACAGCGGTTTTGCTAAACTGGTAGGCAGTGTTTACCACACTACCATTACTGATATCACTGCTCCGGCTAACTGGACAGAAGTCGTAGCAGTTAATGATCCGGGCTATTTGTGGGGCATCCATGCTGACGGCAGCCGCTTGTGGTTTGTTAAAGGTACTCCGATCGCTGTTTATGACGGAACTCCCACTACGGCAGTAACAGCAAGCAGAACCTTCAGCATTACCGAGATGAGCGATTATACTGGTGGTAATCTTAACTCCGCCTGCTTTATTGCTCCTTCTATCCCGGCTACTCGTGGCTTGAATCTGGCTGTTGCTTCCAAGTCTTTGGCATCCCATATTCGCTTGGCCAAAGAAGCCCGCGAACTGGCTGAAAAAGCAAAGAAATAATCCCCTTTTATCAATTTAAAATTAGTGTTTCTGACAAGCGTGTCCGCATTGCCTTCCCAAAAGGGAAGGCTGTGCGGCTGCTTGTTATATTTGCTTACTGCATAGTGTTTGTGCGGTAAGCAAATATATATGAATAAAGTATGAGTGGAGTGAAAATTTTGTTGTATAAATTTTTGACAGTGATTTTGTTAAGTAGTTTGTGGTTTTTGCCAGCAGCTGCTGCCGAACAGCAGGAAGAACAGGCCGCAGACCCCTGGGCCTTTGAGCTTTCTGTGCAGCCTAAAAAGACTGAGGTAGAACTGGAGGCAGAACGTTGGACCCTGCTGATGAGCAGTGAGACCGGCAATTATTTGTTTGAGTATGACAGTATTACTCCTGTCGAAGACGCAGAGGGAAATAAAAGTAAAAATGAAAGACAGGTTTTGATGCGTACTGTTTTTAAAGATACTAAGGTTTTAGAACAGTTGAATAAAAACTATGCGGCGAAGCTGGAAACAGGTGAACGAGCATCTTACTGCGATATGCTGCTTGTTTTTGACCTGCGCAAACAGCTTTATAAAACTGTGCAGACTAAGGTTTATACTGGGGAAGGCAGAATTATTGATGAACGCAGCGGCGCGGGTATATGGAAAAAAGTCCCCGGGCAGAGTTTTGCCGATACTTTGTTGAAATTTTTATTGAAAAATGATAAGCATAACTAAAATAAGGAGCGGTGAGAACGTATGAAGATCATTACTGCAGTTATTTTTAGTTTGGTAATGGCGTTGTCGGCGTCATTGGGCTTTGCCGCCGAGGAAAGCGGCGCGGAGAAATGAGCTGCTATTTCAGTTGATTTGTACGTTTAAAGGGGGCGTGGGCAATGAAGGTTTTTGTTAATCCGGGGCATGACCCGAACGTTGACAGCGGTGCTGTGAACATTGATTATGATGTACGTGAGGCTGATGTTACCAAACAGGCCGGAGCTTTGCTGGAACGCGGTTTAAAAAGAGCTGGGCATGAGGTGATGTTGCTGCAGAGTGATGATCTGGATGCTGTGGTGGCTGCTGCTAACGACTGGCCGGCTGATATTTTTGTTTCACTGCATTGCAATGCTTCGCCGGGCCGCAATGCCCGCGGTACAGAAACTTTATATTACAGCGAGCAGGGCCGACTTTTGGGTGAGGCTGTGCAGAAGAAGATTTTGAGCAAGGTGCCGACGATAGACCGTGGCTGCAAAGAGCGCCAGGGGCTGTATGTGCTGCGCCGGACTGTTATGACGGCTATTTTGGTGGAGCTGGCTTTTATTGATAATAATGATGATCTGGAGCTTTTGGAAAATGATATGCCGGCTTTTGCAGGGGCTATTGCCGCCGGTATCGACGAGTATTTCAGGCAGGCGGAAATATGATGAACGATAAAGAATTTGCAAAGGCCCAAGCTTCGATCATGAATAAAAAGACTAAACTGGTTCAGCTGAAGGATGAGAGGGCCGAAGCTTGTAAAAAAATCAATGAGATAGAACAGGAGATTGCTAAAACAGAAAATGAGCTGCTGGAGGAAGAAAATAAGTTTATTCTTTTATGCGGACAGAAGTCGCAGCTTATGCGCGAGCGTGCTTTGCAGGTTGGCGCAGAAATAGAGCAGGCGATCAAGCCGCAGCAGCCGGTTGATAAGCTGACGATTTTGTTTTTAGCGGCTAATCCACAGGATACTCAGAAGCTGGCTTTAGACCAGGAGGTCAGGTCGATAACTGAAGCTATCCGCAAGTCGGAAGGACGTGACGGGATCGAGTTTTTTAGCCGCTGGGCGGTACAATCGCTGGATATTTTGCAGGCGATCAATGAAACTGATCCGGAGATCATTCATTTTTCGGGGCATGGTTCTGAAAAGGGAGAAATCGTTTTGGATGACGGCAGCGGCAAGACGACGCTGGTGTCAAAAGAGGCGATGGCTGCTGCTGTAGCTTCAGCGTCTAAAAAGGTGAGGATGATTTTTTTTAACGCCTGTTTTTCGCAGAGGGAAGCTCAGGCTGTTGTCGATAAGGTTGAGGCTGCTATTGGGATGAATACCGAGATCGGTGACGAGGCCGCAATAGTTTTTGCGGCGCAGTTTTATTCCAGTATCGGGTTTGGTAAGAATTTGCAGCAGGCTTTTGATCAGGCTAAGGCGGCATTGCTGTTAAAGGGGATTGCAGAAGAGCATACACCGGTTTTATATGTAAGAAAAGGTTTGCTGGCTCAGGATATTGTAATGGTTGAAAGTGAAGCTTTAAAAAAAAGCGATAATGTGACGATCATGCAGAAAATAAAAAATATTTTTTCGTGATCAGAGGATATCAAGGTGAAAGTTTACTTGACTACAAAAAGCAAGAAGTTTATAATGGTTATATAAATTATTAAAAAAGCATTACGAATAAGCTAAGCATTTCAGTTCTAATAATTTCATATAGTTAAGAAAACAGGTGTCTAAAAGCGATTGCTTAAAGGACTTAATAGAGAAGCAGGTGTAAGACCTGCGCTGTCCCGCAACTGTAACGGGGAGCAAAGCCGCATTTGTCCATTGGGGAAACCTGAGAAGGCGTGGCCGAGCGATGATCCGAAGCCAGGAGAACTGCCTGTTTTAACATCCGTAATGACTTGCGATGCACAAGGTGGATACATGTGTACTGTTTATTTGATGAAAACAGTACTGTCGCTTTTTTGCTGTGTTTTGCAGCTTGGCGGCTGTGTATCCTGGTGCGTGGTGATGATGTATTTTGACAGGAAACTGACGCATTGGCAGTTTCCTGTTTTGTTTTTGGGATACAAGGCGCAAGTCACTTGAAGGAGGGCGGGCTGTTTTGGCTGCAGCAGCCCAATATGGGTATGAAATTAAAGAAAATTATCAAAGAGATTGAAAACAATGACGAGAGCACTATCACTGTTGATAAAGCGAACTATATTGCTTTATTGCGCGAGGTGAATAGATTAAGGTTTAAGTGCTCGCAAAGAGGGGCGTTGTCTCGCAGTAAAAAAATGAGCAGTAAGGATAACGGTGACGAGCCTGAGGCGGTGCTGGGATGAGGCGTAAAACAAAGCATTTATGCAATTACTGTTTTATGCCGGGTCAGGAGAAAGCGATTTTAAAAACCGGAAAAACTTTGGAACAGTTTGTTGCAGGGTTGGGGCTTGATGGGATCGAGCTTCTGGTTTACAGGAATGTGCCGTATTTTGAGTCGTTTGAGCATTTGGCTGTGGGAGTGCATTTGAATTACTGGCCGATGTGGCTGGCGATGTATCGGAATGATAAGGAAGTATTAAGTCGCTTTTTTACGTCTAAAGATGCGTTGAAGGATTATTATGGTACTACTTATTGTATGGGCTGGCTGCGCAATATAAGGGATAATATCAAGGCGGCGCTGGTCGAAAATCCGGAATATCTGGTATGGCATGTGGCCGAATGTACTTTTGAAGAGGTCTTTACTTTTAAGTTTGAGCACAGCGATATGGATGTCGTGACAGCGGCGGCCGCTGTTTTTAACAGGGTGGCTGACGAGGTTCCCGAAGATGTTCTGGTATTATTTGAAAATTTATGGTGGCCGGGACTGCGGCTGACAGAGCCTGCAGTAGTGCGCGCCTTTTTTGAAAAGATAAAACATAATAATGTTGGGATCATGCTTGATACCGGGCATTTGATGAATACTAATCCCGAGCTGCAGACTGAAGAGGATGGCATCGAGTATATTTTAAAAACAGTAAAAGCGCTTGGTGAGGACAGAAAGCTGATCAGGGGTCTGCATTTAAACTGTTCTCTTTCCGGAGACTATGTTAAAACTTTTGAACGTGTTTTTGATTCGGAAAGCTCTAATATTGAACGAATGAAGCATGTGATAAAAATAGATCAGCACAGGCCTTTTACAGATAAGGCTGTGCAGAAGCTTTTAAGGTTTATTAAGCCGGATTATGTGGTGCATGAACTTGCTTATAGGGATTTCAGCGATTTTGAAAAAAACATTGAGGTACAGCTTACTGCCTGCGGCAGAAAATTGTCTATCGATGACGAAGGAGATTAACGCGTGATTGCAAAATGTAGGTATGTATTAAAGGCTGCCGTTTTAGTTGTCGGTGCTGCTGCCGTATTGTTTATGGCAGGCTGCGGCAAACCTTCTGAAATTGATACTCCGGCTTCCGGACGTGGTGGTTACAGTGTTGTGGATGCAACTAAAACAAGGCTGGATTTTGAGCATAAGCCGCAGCGCATAGTATCATTGGGACTGAGTGCGGATGAGGTGCTGCTGGATATGGTAGAGCCTGATCGGATCGCTGCTTTGACATATCTGGCAGATGATGCCGGAATTTCGCCTGCGGCAGATAAAGCTGTACGGGTAAAGGGGCGCGTGCAAAGCGGCAGTCTGGAGTCTGTTTTGGCTCAGAAACCTGACTTGGTTTTGGTGCCGAACTGGACAGATTTGAATTTTGTTGAGCTTTTGCGCGGTGCTGGTGTAAATGTTTATGTTTATAAAACGCCGACTACTGTTAAAGAGATCAAACAGACTATTTGTGAGCTGTCAAATGTTGTTGATGAACGTGTTGCCGGCGGTAAGATCGTGGCAGGTATGGAGAAGGAGCTTGCTTTTGTAAGGGCAAGAGTAGGCAATATCGCTCCTGAAGAACATATCAGTGTGATGGCGCTTTCTTATATGGGGCCATTTGGGGCTAAGGGTACTACCTTTGCCGATATCTGTAATTATGCCGAGGTGAAGAATGTGGTGGCGGAATATGACTTGCCGCCGAATACTGCTTTTTCTGAGGAAACGCTGATCAGGCTGAATCCTGATTTGCTTGTTATTCCCAGCTGGAAGTATGATAACGAGCAGGACCCGTCTAAGATGCGGGAGGAGATTTTGCAGAACCGAGCTTATCAAAGTGTTAATGCTGTAAAGAATAAAAGGGTCGTGCAGCTGCGTGACACTTATTTATACAGTACGACACATTATATAGTTTATGCAATCAGGGATCTGGCTGAAGCCGCTTATCCTGAAAAATTCAATTGATTTTGGAGGTATACAGAAATGGGTATTTTTGCCGGAGCTATAGATTATTTTCAAAGAGGCGGGGCTTGTATGTGGCCGCTGCTGTTATGTTCGCTTGCCGCTATCGCTATTGGTGTGGAGCGTTATTTATATTATAAAAAGGCGCTTTCGAGTACTGATTTTGTTATGGAGTTTTGTCGCCTGATGAATGATTTTAATATTGTCGGGGCACGTGAGTTTGCCGGTATGAATAAGGGTGATGCGGCAGAGCTGGCGACAGAGACTTTGGATATCAACGAGGATCTTGGCAAAAGGCTGGAGTCGATTGTTTATTCTAAGGCTGACAGGGCCATTGATGGGATGGAGCAGAATCTTGATTATTTGAGCGTTGTTATTGGCCTAGCGCCGATGCTTGGCCTTTTGGGTACTATTACAGGTATGATCAGTTCGTTCAACGCTTTGAATGAAAGGGCGCAGAATCCGATGGCGGTAACTGCCGGTATTGGCGAGGCTTTGATAACGACTGTTTTTGGTTTGTGTATTGCGATCATGGGTATGTGCATCTATGCGTATTTGTCAAGCAAGGTCAAAACTGCTTCGTTGAATATTTACGAGGTCGCCAATGTGTTGATTGACATCGTTCAGGCCAAAAATGGCGGCAGTAAAAACTGAGGGGCGGTGTAGAAGATGCGCAGACGACCTAGAAAACAGAGCTTGCCGCCGCAGCTGATGCTGAGCCCGATGATAGATATGATTTTTTTGCTTTTAGTATTTTTTATCGTCAGTACGATGTATATGAGCGAGATCAAGACTATTCCTATCAGGCTGCCGGTGGCGCAGAATTCGGAGACGGTGAGTAAAAGTAATTTTGCGGTGACGGTTAAAAAAGACGGCGCGTTGTATTTGGAGGATAATAAGATCGAGATGAAACAGCTGGTGGCCAACGCAGCTGCTGAAAGTAAACGTGACGCTGCTTTTTCGGTGATTATCCGCGCCGACGGCGAGGCTAATTATAAAACGGTTATCAAGCTGATGGATGAGTTGAAGGGCGCGGGAGTAACACGCTTTGGCTTGGCAACGGATCTGGGTGATGGCAAATGACGGATAGAGGCAGACGTTTTGGCAAGGGTATTGCCATTGCGCTTGCAGTTCATATTATTGCCGCAGCCCTGCTGGGTATTTTGGGATACCGTTTTACACAAAGGCCGCCGCAGATTTTAGAGGTAACTTTGGGCGGAGGTGGAGGCGGTGGTGGTAAAGGCAGCGCTGCCGCCGAGAAGGGAACTGCTGAAACTGCTGTTGCTACGGTGCAGCAGCAAAAACAGCAGTCTGCGCCGGTAAGAACAGATGATATAGTTGACAGAAAGCAGAAGCCGCAGACGCAGCAGCAGGAGCAGCCCAGACAACCGCAGTCGAGCAGTACGTCGAGTGAAGCGGCTCAGAGTAATGTTAAAAGCGGTGAACCCGGTGGCGGTGAAGGGACCGGGGCAGGAACAGGTCAGGGCAGCGGTGAAGGCAGCGGCTCGGGTACTGGCAGTGGTTCTGGAAGCGGCAGCGGTGTTCCGGTAACACCGCCGTATTTAGTATCCAGTACGGATCCTCGTTATCCTCCTGCCGCCAGAAATCGAGAGATCGAGGGTACTGTTTATGTAAAAATGCTTGTAAGTTCGGGCGGCAGTGTTAAGAATGCTTTTGTTGCGCGCAGCAGCGGCAATGAGGCTCTGGACGGCGCTGCTGTTGAGGCTGTATATAATTGGAATTTCAGCCCGGCTAAAGATACATATGGCAGTCCTGTACGTTGTTATATTACGATGCCGGTCAATTTTGTACTGCATTAGGATTTGTTGGAGTGGTGAATTTGAAAAGGGTTGGAATTGAAACTGCGATGATGACACGATATGATAATTTTGATAGTACTTTAAACAGCAGAACAATGAATTGTGCCTGCTGCGGTAAAGAATTTTTTGGTAATAAAAGTTTGCATACTTATAAAAGGACGATTAACAAGCTGCGCAGGTATTATTGCAGTTATAGGTGTTTCAGGCAGGCGGAAGCAGAGCTTGACAAGTTGAAGGCAAAAGAAAAAAATATTGATGATGTTTGAATGTTGTCAAAATATTAGGGATGGTGCATGATGAAAAAACAAATTACAACTTTATTTTTGGCTGTGGTATTGACTTTTAGTCTGGCAGCGGTTGGCTTTGCAGAAGAAAAACAGGCTGAAACGCCTGTTGACCCGAATGCGACTAATTTAACGGCAGTATATCCTGTGCTTGAAGAGGCTGTTCCGGCAGTGCCTGTAAAGCCCGAATCGCTTAAGGATGCTAAGGCAGTGACTGAATATATTGCCGCTGTTGATAATTATTTAAAAGCGGTGCAGAAGTATATTGACGGTACTACCAATGATCTCAACAAGATCATCGGCCAGCGGAACAAGGCGATCGCAAGCGCTAATAAAGTAGTTGAGGATTATAACGCTTTTTTTGAGGCGAATAAACAGAAATAAAAGAATATACGGAATAATAACCGTTGATACATTTAATGTATCAACGGTTATTATTCTATTTATAAGTAGTATCTTGCTTAAAAATACTTTTTGACATCAATAATAATACTTATAAGTAGTGCTTAAAAGGCAGGATTTATGCCTTTGTATCAACTGTACACACGAAAAATATTTTGACTGGAAAAATTTACAAATATTGACTGGAAAAATTATGAATGTTAAAATTCAAACTCAATGGGAATAGATATCATAAATAAGAGCTTATTAATAAATAAATATCGATAAATGGTTTGATTTATGATATCAAAGTAAGTGATAAAGGAGCTGTATTTTGGTGAAAAAATTTGAATTGGGACGTTTGATGTGTACAGTGATTTTGGGAACAAGCTTTTTAACAGGATCGGCTTATGCAGAAGAAAATCTGTCGGAATTCGTTTTGGATGGAATAAATGTGACTGCCCTTGGGTATGAAAAAAGTAATTTGGATACGCCTGTTGACACTGTTGTTTATACAGGTGAGCAGTTAAAGGAAACAGGTGCCGGCGATGTGGCGAATGCCTTGAAGTACAAAGGCGGTGTTTATTTTACTAATATGGGGCCACATGATCAGAACTGGATAACCGGCAGCAGCCAAATCAATTTGCGCGGTATTGATGGCGGTACTTTGGTTTTGATCAATGGAGTGCCGGCTTCATTTAACAATGTTAATCATTTGGATATGCTTAACTTGGATGAAGTGGAAAGAGTAGAAATTGTCAAGGGTGGGGGGGCAGTGCTCTACGGCAGCGAGGCATTAGGCGGAGTTGTTAACATTATAACTAAGGATCAGATGAAAAATTCGCTGCGTGTAGCTGCCGGAAATAAAGGACAGCGTGATTATGCTGCCACCATAGGCATGGGTAAAGCAAGTCTGGCTCTCGGCAGAAATGAATTTGGTTCTACCGGCAATATGACGGAGCGTTTAGGTACTAGAAAAATAAATGGTACTGATGTTCCTTACTATATTGGATTTGGCGACAGTAAAAAAGATCATCTGGCTTTTAACTATAAATTTGATGACCGGTTTAAATTCAGTTATATGTTCAATAAAAAGAAATATACAACTAATTATAATGATGTAAATGAAAATATTTTACAGCATTTTATGTATGATGACCGTGAACATTTTTCACAGATAGCATACAATGATGAAAACGGCTGGGATGCTAAAATTTATTATAATCAGAGACGAATCGAAAATCCTGATTATTATGCAGTGAACCCGACGAATGTAGAGTGGGAGAAAAGTGATCATAAACAGTATGGTCTGGATACGAAAAAAGTTTGGCGCAGCGATAAAGCAACAGGATTGATTGGTATCAGCGCTAAACGTGAAACTTACAAAAACGATAATCAAAAATTTAAAACCTTTGGCGACAGCAGCAGTATATTAAAGGATCCGGCACATTTTGGTACTTATGCGCTTAATAATTATTCTGTTTATGGTTCGTATGATAGAAAACTGAGCCGTGCCACGAATATTATTTTCAGTGCCAGAGAAGATTTAATCAGGTCGGAGGCTGGTGATTATAACGAATTTTTGCCGCAGATACAGGCTATAACCAAATTTGATGAACATAATTCTGTTTATGCCAGCGTTGGAAAATCGTTTAGAATGCCTACTTTTAGAAATCTTTATTATGCCAGCAGTGTAGTTGTTCCTAATCCGGATTTGGAAGCAGAACATGGCTGGAATTATGAAATTGGTTATAAGTATAGTGAAAATGGACGCCGGTTAAATCTTACTGCTTTTAGAATAGACATTAAAGATCAAATAGTAGCTGTTAAAAATTTGGTGGATAATCAGTCTTATCAAACTAATGCTGCCAAATATCGCAATACCGGTATTGAACTGCGGTATGAACAGGATGTAGATAAACATTTTACTTATAATGTAGGTGCGGTGTTTGCTAAACCTCAGCGTATGTATAAGGAAGGTCAGGCTTGGATAGATACTTTGGGCCGTTATCAGATAAACGGCGGTGTAAATTATGTGAATCGTGATTTTAGTGCGGCCTTAAATCTGAGCTATTGGGGCAATCGTTTTAAAAACGGCGTCAGCAGTGAAAAAATTACTGTAACAGAAATATCTTCGCCGCTTTTAGTGTCTAACTTGCATCTTGGTTATAACGTTGCTAAAAACGTGACGGCTACCTTTGATGTCGATAATTTGTTTAATCGTAAGGATATTGCCAATGTTGGCGGAACGAGCAACAATAATTTGTATTATACGATGGGAAGGACTTTCCGCGTAGGGGTGAATTATAATTTTTAGAAGTTGCAAAGGGAAACATAATTATGTTTCCCTTTTGCTTTTCGGCTATGAGTTGTGTTAAAATAAAATACAACTTATGAGTAGGAAGGTGCCGCTATGTTTATTGGACGCAGTGAAGAATTAGGCCTTTTAGAAAAATTGTATGCAAAAAATTCTTTAAATGTAGTACTTGTGAGCGGTGAATATAAAATCGGTAAAACTGCTTTGCTGCAGGAGTTTTTACAAAAAAAATCTGCTGCTTATTTTGCTGCCCGCAATGCGTTGTCAACTGTAAATTTGGCGGCTTTTTGCCTGGAATTAAAAGAGCAGGGCCTTTGGGGTCCAAAAAATGAATTCCGCAGCTGGGATAGTGTATTAAGCACGTTGTTTTTTAAGGCCACACAGCAGCGGCTGGTTCTGGTAATAGATGATGTACAGTATTTGTTTGATTCTGCACCGGAATTTTTTACGGCATTTGCTAAATATGCTCAAAAATATAAAAAGCAGTTGAGACTATCAGTTATTTTTTCGGGAGCGCCTTTTGCTGAGATGGAGCGGGTATTGCTGAAAAATCAGGATATACAGATAAAAAATTACATTACTGCTGTTATAAAATTGGGCCCTATGGATTATTGGGAAGCACAGCCCTTTTTAGAAGGCTTTACAGAAGAAGAAAAATTATGTTTATATGGCGCAGCTGGTGGCAATCCCCATTATATGAGTTATTTAGATGCGGAACTGTCTTTTAAGGACAACCTGAAAAAATTGTTTTTTGCCCCGGCAGCTCCATTGTATAAGGAACCAATACAGCTCTTAAAGCTTGATTTAAGGGAACCCGCTACATATAATACTATCCTTTGTTCTGTTGCCTGCGGAGCAGGACGGCTGAACGAAATAGCAGCGGCTGCTGATATGGAATGCAACAAGATTTCAAAATACTTGAATGTGCTGCTGACAATGGGAATTTTGCGGCGAGTCAATCCTGCTTTTAGCAGCAGTAACAAAATAAGCTATTATGAAATTGCTAATAATATGTTTGTTTTCTGGTATCAGTTTGTTTTTCCGTATATGAGTTCGATTGCGATCGGACGCGGACATCAGGTTCTGCGCAATAATATTATGCCGAGAATAGATTTATTTGCTGCCCATATTTTTAAAAAGATCTGTTTGCAGTATTGTTATAAATTAAAAAAACGCAATGATTTTATGTGTGATTTTGAGCAAATAAGCCCGTGGTGGCAAGGCAGCGGCAGTAATAAAATTTCAGTTGATTTCATTGCTGACGATACTGACGTTATTTGTCTGATTGACTGTATTTGGAGCAATAAAAAAGCTGACAGCGACGTTCTGAAAAAATTGCTCGCTAAAGGTGAACATTTTACAGGTGTTGATAAACGCTTTCTATGTTTTTCTAAAAAAGGTTTTACAGATGAATGTATGGAAATATCAGCAGGAGATCCGCAGCTCAGACTGATATCCCTAAAATATATGAAATGATTGTTAGTGTAATAGAAAATTTATTGATAGGTGTTTATAAAGATGAGTAAGATAATAGCAATAATGCTTCTGCTGTGTTTTGGAATGATGCTGTTTGGTTGTACCAATGATAATGGTGGGAGAAAGGCAGGGCGGCAAAAAACTATCATAGTCACGGACAGCGTTGGCCGCAAGGTGGAGCTTCCGTATCCGCTGGAAAGAGTTGCTGTTTGTAATGTTTATAATGCAGAGTTGATTACTGCTGTTGGTGCCATAGATAAAATCGTCGGCGTTGATAATTATATTTTTAAAGATCAGTCTGGCTTCAAAAACAGATTTAATGAAGCGCAGGTATTTGGTATCAGTCAAAATGCGATGAATTATGAAAAGCTGGCTGAGTTGGAGCCGCAGGCTGTAATTATTACCGGTGAGGGAACATGGCGGGACGCGCAGGAGATGTTGGACAGGTTTGGGATCAAAGTAATTGTCATAAATTCTTATTATACAGATCAGTTTGCTGATAACTGCAGGCTGATCGGCAGAATTTTTGGCAGGGAAGAACAGGCTGAAGAATTAGTAAATTATTTTAACGATAAGCTGGCTTATATACAAAAGCAACTTCAAGGCGTCCCCCGCAGAAGTTTGTATTTTGAATATCGAACTCTTGGAAAAACAGCAGTGCCAGGCGATTATTTTTATAAAATGGTTGAATATTCAGGCGCTGATAATATTTTCGCCGATGCTAAAGGATCGCAGGTTGATCAGGAAGTGATAATAGAGAAAGATCCTCAGTATATTGTCAAAGTAGCAGATGCCAATGCTTATTCTTCTTATCAGCCGCCAACTATAGAGGAAGAGAAAGCAATCAAAAAGGAGATTGTTTTACGCAGCGGTTGGGCAGGTATTGATGCTGTACGTAATGATCGGATTCTGCTGCTCTCGCATTATTTGCATGGCGGTGCATCGAAATTGGTTGGTACGATTTATATTGCAAAATTTTTATATCCGGAATATCTGCCAAAGCTGCATCCTGAAGAAGTTTTTAAAACGTGGCTGGAAAAGTATCAGCAGCTTCAGTATATCAGGGGGCATTCTTATCCGGAGCTATGTTAGGATGCTTAAAAAATATTATCTTTAAATAATGTCCGGTCGATGTGAGAATTTATACATTGATCGGGCATTTTTGTATTGACACTAAAGTTAAAGAGTGTTAAAATGCAATAGAGTTAGCTACGGCTAACTCTATTGCATTTTATTTTATGAATAAAGTTGTTTATATTGATTTAAATATAGAATGTTTTTGTTTGAAAACAGTGAGCTATTTATTTTTAAGGGAGGCAGTTTATTGATGAGAAAAATTGCGATTTATGGTAAAGGCGGTATTGGCAAGTCTACTACTACTTCAAATTTATCGGCGGCATTGGCGCTTAAAGGGTATAAAGTAATGCAGGTAGGTTGTGACCCAAAGTCTGATTCAACTAAGAATTTGATGAAGGGGATGCGTATTCCTACTGTTTTAGAACAGCTTAAAGAAAAGGGGGAAGCTTTAGAATTAAAAGATATTGTTTTTGAAGGCTTTGGTGGCGTCCTGTGTGTAGAAGCAGGAGGCCCAACACCTGGTATAGGCTGTGCAGGGCGCGGTATTATTTCAGCTTTTGAAAAGCTGGAGGAGTTGAAGGCTTTTGAAATCTATAAGCCTGACATCGTCATCTATGATGTGCTTGGCGACGTTGTTTGCGGCGGTTTTGCAATGCCTATCAGGGGCGGTTATGCCAGAGAAGTGTTTATTGTTTCTTCAGGCGAGATGATGGCGCTTTATGCGGCTAATAATATTGCTCAGGCGATCAAAAACTTTGGACGCAGGGGTTATGCTCGATTGAAAGGCATTATTTTGAATGCTAAAAATATTGAAAATGAACAGGAATTGGTAGCCAAGGCTGCCGCTGAGATTGAAACCGAGGTCGTAATGTATGTTCCACGTTCGGGAGATATACAAACAGCTGAAAATCAGGGCGGTACGGTTTGCGAATTTGTACAGGCTTCGCCAATGGTCAAGATTTATCAGGAGCTGGCTGATAAAGTTTTAGAAATGAGTGAAGACATTAAGGGGGATGAATAATGAAAAATAAATTATTGTTGTTGGCAGTAGTCGTTATAGCAGGTGCGCTTTTGTATTATTGCTTTAATACAGGCAGTAAAAGCGAAGATGTGTCGGCTGCTGCCGGTGAAACTTATAAACTTGAATATACACCTACGCTGCAGGCTTATGGTTTTACTGAACCGGTTGTTTTAAAAGCAAAGCCTCAGCGAGTCGTATCTTTAGTGCATACTCCTGTTTTGGCATTACATGAGATGGGTATTAAGCAGGTTGCTGTACCGCAGGCGGCGATGCTGGAATGGCCTGCAGATTTGGTGAAGGATGCAAAGCTGCTGAATGTGTCGATGAATTCTAATTTTGATATCGAATCAGTTATTGCTTTGGAACCGGATCTGGTGATAGTAGGCTATCAGTCTAAGGACACTTATGGGAAAATTCTGGATCGTGAAAAAATACCTGTTTATTATGTTGATGCCGGGCATGTCGTATCTTATGAGTCGATCAAGGAATTGACTGACGCACTGATCAAAGCCTTTGGTCAAAATAATGCAGGTGCTGAAGCTATTACGGACAGGTTCAACAAATTGGAAGCCAGAATGGCCGAAAAAAGACAGGAAAATAAAGGGCAAAAAGTTATGGTGCTGCAATCAGCCCCACCGCGTCATTATATACAGGGTAAAGATGGTACTTTAGGCAGTATGCTGGATATGCTGGGGTACAAAAATGTGTATCAGAACAATAAGATGGTATTGATTGATCTGGAGCAGGCTTTATCTTACGAACCAGATGTACTGTTTTGTGTAGGCGGTTCTAAAACTGCGGCAGAGCATCAGCAGGTAATGGAAGAGGATTTTGCCAAAAACACTGAATACTGGAACAATATTCAGGCGATACGCGAACATGAGGTTATTTATCTGCCGATAAAATATGTTGCGACAGCCGGGATCAATATTATTGATAATATAAATGAATTGATCGATATTATTGATGCGAAGAAGCTGAAACAAAATGGGTAAAGAAGTAAATGTCCTGCGGGTAAGTATGGTTTGCCTGGTTTTAGTGGCAGTATTATTATTGCTGGCTGTTGTTGCGCTGGGAGTTGGCAGTGCCGGGTATTCGCTGCAGCAGATCATACAGGCTCTTTTTTATGATGAAAGCGGACCGGTGAGGGTAGTTGTTTATAATTTACGGTTACCGCGTCTGATTATGGCGGTCGAGGTAGGGGCCTGCCTGGCTGTTGCAGGTGCTCTTTTGCAGGCTGTCATGCGTAACCCTCTGGCTGATCCGGGGATTATAGGCGTTTCTGCCGGTGCGGCTACTGCGGCAACTACGATTCTGCTGTTATTTCCGACTTTGGTTTCATCAGTGCCGCTTTTTGCTTTTGGCGGTGCTGCTTTGGCCTGTGTACTTATTTATTTGCTGGCCTGGCGAGATGGGATTGATACTGTCAGAATAATTTTGTCCGGTGTTGCGATAAATACGGTTTTGGGAGCGTATAACTCCTTTTTGCAATTATTGAATTCTGATAATCTTTCCAGTGTTTTATCTTTTATGAACGGCAGTCTTTCGGGACGCTCCTGGGATCATGTTTATATCATTACGGTGTATGCTTTTATTGGTCTTGTTTTAGGCGTATGCTGTATAAAAAATGCCAACATTTTGCAGCTGGGTGACGAAATGGCTCAAAGCCTGGGTGTAAATGTAACTTTTGTACGTATCTTTTTATCTGCGGTGGCTGCTTTTTTGGCAGCTGCGACGGTAGCAGAGGCCGGTATGATCGGTTTTGTAGGGCTGGTTGTCCCGCATATTGCGAGAATGATGGTTGGCTCCGACTATAAAGCACTGCTGCCGGTGAGTATGCTTTTGGGTGCGGTGATTCTTCTGGCGGCAGATACTTTGGGGAGGACACTTATACCTGGGATGGAGATACCTGTAGGTATTGTTATGGCAGTTACCGGCGGACCGTTTTTCTTGTATATGTTAAGAAAGAAGGGCAAAGTAAGTGGAAGTTAAGGGTGAAAAATTAGAGATCGGCTACGATGGGCGTATTGTAGTCAGGGAAATGGATATTACTGTAAAAAAAGGTGAGATCACGACTATCATCGGCCCTAACGGTTCAGGTAAATCTACTCTGCTGAAAGCGCTGACACGATTGCTGCGCTGTAGTATGGGCTGCGTCTATCTGAATCAGGAGGATCTGTACAATATCGACAGTAAAAAACTTGCCAAATGTATTGGTGTTTTGCCGCAGCGCCATTGCGCACCTCCTGATTTTAAAGTCAGAGATTTAGTAGGTTATGGGCGCGTACCCTATCAGAAGTGGTACGAACATAATACGGAAGAAGATGAAAAGATAATAGAGTGGGCCTTGAAAGCAACAGGTACCTGGGCTCTGCGGGATAAATCTATTCAGGAATGCTCGGGCGGGGAATCGCAGCGGGTATGGATAGCTACCGTATTGGCGCAGCAGCCGGAAATTTTGTTTTTGGATGAGCCGACTACATATTTGGACATTGCGCATCAGCAGGAAACGATGAAACTTGTAAAAAGGCTGAACCATGAGGCGGGGATCGGCGTAGTGATGGTCCTGCACGACTTAAGTCATGCGCTGGAGATCAGTGACCGGATCATAGTTTTGAAAAATGGCTGTAAGTATGGTGAAGGTCGTCCACAGGATATTATCACACCTAAAATGATGCGTGAGGTTTACGACGTAGATTGTGATGTAGTGCAGATTCCTGGGCGTAAGAAGCCTTTAATTATGTTTAAAGAAATAAGTTGATAAAAGGAGTTTTTTATGGCGATGGATGGAAAAGAGCTGGTTGAAAAACTTGCTAAATTGAGTCAGGTACAAAGCATTAAAGATATACCACAGCTTACTCATGCTTTGTTCCCGGGGACACACTGTCCTCTGATGGGTGCGGCTATGGCTGTTGGTGGCATCAAGGACAGCCTGATCGTTGTGGTTGGTACGGATGAATGCACTTATTACACTAAAAGTATGACCATACATTCTGAAAAATTTGGGGGCATTGACGGCCGTTGTGTTTCAGTCGTGTTGGATGACCATGATGTAACCTTTGGCAGTGCGGAAAAGGTACAGGAAGCTTTTAAAGAAATAATTGAAGAATATCGCCCCCAATGTGTATTTTTGGTAACTACCTGTGTCATTGAAATAATTGGTGATGACTTTGACGCTATTTCAGAAGGTCTCAGTGAGCTTTATGGTATTCCGGTGCTGCCGGTTCATACTGAGCATTTTAAATGTGAGGACCATTTGCCTGGTCTGGAACGAACGATTACTGTTTGTGCTGAAATGATGAAACCGTGTGATAGTGACAACAGTGTCAATTTGCTGGGGCAGAGAATGGGTGATTTTGCAACGACGGAGCTTTATGCCATGCTGCAGAAAGCCGGCGTAAAAATCGGTTTGCAGCTGCCATGCGGCTGTTCGGTAGACGATATAAAAAATGCTGCTGCAGCGAAAGTGAATATTGTCGTTAATGATATTGCGCTGCCGCTGGCCCAAAAGATGCAGGAAAAATTTGGTATTCCTTACGTTTACTTTAATAAATTTGTTATTCCCGAAAAAATCTATGAAGCCTATAAAAATCTTTTTGGGTATTTAGAGCTGGAACTGCCGGGAGAATTGGAAGGACTTTATCAAAACGCAAGAGAGAAAATCGAAAAAAACAAGGGTGAATTGGAGGGTATTACTTATATTTACGGAAATACGCCGTATGCAGTTTTTGAAATGAACTGTTTCCTCAGTTCCCTGGGAATGGTGCCTCAGGTGATTCAAACCAACAGATATACAGAAGCAGATGAACCTTATGCAAAAGAAATATTGCAGTATACAGACCCTTATGTTTGCAAAGCGGCTAATATCGCGCCGCTGCAATATGTGTATGATGTATTGTCTCCTTATTTATATTTGGGACATGAGTTTGGCAACAGGCTGCGTCAAAAAGGTATTGCCATTGTTCACAGCGACAGAGCGAGTGGCATGCTGGGTTTTGAAGTTACAGGATATTTACTGCAGCAGTTAGTCAAGTCTGTTAGGGAAGCCAAAGAATATAGAAAGGAGCTGGGCTTATGAGTTTATGCAGATATTTGCCTGTTCCGTCAGATAGAATGGGTATCATTTGGAGTTTGCTCAGCGTAAAAGACAGCATCATTCTTGAATATGGCCCGGCCGGGACAACTCATTTTAGTATGGGCTTTTATGGAACTTTAGGAGTAGACTGGCAGCAGAGGCTGTTTACAACACATATGAACGAAGACGATGTGGTCATGGGCGATGTTACCCGTTTGGAAGAAGCTATTGTCGAATTGGATAAAAGCTATGAACCAAAAGTTATTTTTGTCGTGGCATCTTCTATTTCCGCAGTTATTGGTACTGATATAAAAGGCGTTTGCAATTATATGCAGAAAGAAGTTCAGGCTAAGCTGGTTGCATTTGAGCAGGGCGGATTTAGGGGTGATTACAGCATAGGTCTGACTGAAGTTTATAAATTGCTGGTCAATAATCTTCCATGTAAAGAACAGAAAAAGAGAAAGAAAGTGTTTAATATTATTGGCGCGTCAATGGGCAGTTATCGTGCCGCATCGGATGTCTGGGAGCTGCAGAACTTGATGCGTGAAGCCTTTGGTTATGAATTGCATACCTGCCTGTGCCACGAAACATCTGTTGATGAAATCGGTGATATCGGAACAGCTGAAATAAATTTGGTAATGCGTCAGGAAGGGTTACCGGCAGCAGAAGTTCTGAAAAATAAATTTGATATGCCATTTGTTTTCAGTGCTCCTTACGGTTATGCAGCAACTTTGGCATGGTTGGAAGACGTCGGTAAAATTCTGGGACAGCTACCTGACGTTAAAATGTGCGCCAGATTACGTCTTAAAGCACAGAATACAGCGTCTTTAAAGATGTATGCTATGATGATGGGCAGAAAAAAAACACCTCAGGCAGCTGTGATCGGCGAGTATGATCTGGTTAAAGGGTTGAGTGTTTTTCTTCGGTCTGTAGGGATCGATGTTAAGTATAAACTTTGCAGCCATTCTTTAAAAAGTATCGTTGAGCCTGAGTTGGATATTCAATATATATCTGTGGAAAAAGAAAAAATTGATATATTAAAAAAATTACAGAAGACACTTGTTCTGGCAGACGATGTTTCGCACAGGCTTTGTGATAGCAGTAATGCCGTAGTGAGAGTAAGTGCTCCTTTTATTGACGGAGCCCAGATAGCGACACATTTGCCGTTGCTTGGCGAAAAGGGGACAGATTTCTTACTGGAAACTATCGAAGCATATTATCAGACTTTAGCTTAATAATGAAAACTTTAAGTATCCCCTCTAGATATAATACGTGAGGGGATACTTAAAGACAAAAGGTTAGCTGAGGCTAACTTGACGCGTAAGAAAAATTTTTCTGGACAGGCTAAATGCCGGTAAGTTATGGGCCTGAAAGATTCCATACTATATTTTTATAATAAAAAGGAGGCTGACGCTGTTGTTGTTTTAGTATTCATTATAAGGAAATTTTAGGGGGAGTTCGAATGAAACGGTTTTTAAAATTTTTATGCATGTGCCTCATTATGAGTATGGCGGAATCAGCACATGCCGCATTGCCAACAGTAAAAGATACGGTGATTATTTCTGCGGCAGACAGAAAAGCCGTTACTCTTGCTGAAATGGCTGAAAACTTTGTTGATTATGATGTAGTTTTTTTTGGTGAATTTCATGATCAGGATGTACTGCATGAGCTGGAATATGAAATGCTGCAGCAACTGTATGCCATTCATGGTGACAAGCTTGTTTTGTCACTGGAAATGTTTGAGGCAGATAACCAGTTCGTTTTAAATGAGTATTTAGCCGGTAGAATTACGGAGGAGGAATTTCTGGCAAAATCGCGTCCCTGGCCAAGATATAAAACAGATTACCGGCAGCTGGTAGAATTTGCAAAAGCACATAAGCTGTCAGTCTTAGCCAGCAATATACCACGTTTTTTAGCAGCAAAATTGGCGAAAGAGGGAACTTTAGCTGCAGTAGCAGAGCTGGATAAGCAATATTTACCGGTTAGGACCTATGCGCCTGCAGGAAAGTATAAAGAGAAGTTTGCTGCTTATATGACTAAGGGGCAAACACCGATGCGAATTCCGCAGGAACGGATAGATCAGGTATTTGCCGCACAGTGCATCAAAGATGATAAGATGGCGGAAAGTATTTTTTATTATTGGCAGGATAATCAGGATAAGGTAATTTTTCATATCAACGGCTGCTTTCATTCCGACGGACATTTGGGAACTGTCGAAAAATTGGAAGCATTGAATCCGGCGTTAAAAGTAGGTGTAATTACGCCTAAAGACATGCCGAAATCTAAAAACTATATGGAAACCTATGCTGATGATAAAAAAGACGGCGAATATATTATTTATTTTCCAAGAGTAGAAAAAGAATAATGATCAGAGGAAGGATATTATGATGAAAATAAAAAACAAACAATTTTTCAACAGGAAAATATTGATGACATTAGTTGTTGGCACAAATGTCATTTGGGGGGGGCACAGCGGTAGAAGCTGAAGAACCACAGAAATTTACTTTAGATGAATATGTGGTAACTGCTACCCGTACAGAATTGAGCAGAAAAGAAGTTCCTCAGAGTGTGGAAGTTATAACAAAAGAGGATATCCAGAATATTGGGGCAACCAATGTTATAGATGCCTTACGTACGGCGACTAACATAGAAATACCGGAAGCTGCGGGTGTAGGGCACACTTTGGGAATCAGAGGCAGCGGGAAAAATGATGTTTTGGTTTTGCTTAACGGGCGTCGTATTCCCGGCGAAGGGTATGGCCAGGTTTCTACTAATACCTATGTGCTGTCACGGCTGAATGTGAACACTATAGAACGAATCGAAGTGCTTCGCGGGCCATCAGGTGCATTATATGGATCAGAGGCCTCAGCTGGTGTTATTAATATTATTACGAAAAAATCTGAAAAAAAATCAATGACTGTAGGTGTAGCTACAAATAGCCGTGAAATGAGTAATTATTACCATTTTGACAGCGGCAAAGACGGTAAGTTAAGTGCTGCTTTTGATGCTAACTTTACTAAAGTCCGCTATTTTAAATGGGATGATGCCAATATGAGTAAATATTTTGGACCGACTCAAAATTATAGCTTAGATGTAGATTATGAAATGGATCAAAACAACAGTTTAAATTTATATCTGGACTATGAGAATACCAATCAGCAGTTTAAAAAATTTACCAGTGCCAGCGGTCCTTTTTCTTATTTAGGTATATATAATGTAGATAGAAAAAGTGCCAGCCTTACTTATAACGGACAGAATGATAACAGTAATTATATGCTAAGCGCAACTTACGGTGAATTAAAAAAAGATGTTACCAGTGCTATGAGCGCAAACAGTGTGGGAAGCTCCAAATTTAATTTTTGGAATATTGAAGCACGTGATACGATCAAGCTAGACAATAATAATCGTTTGACTTTCGGCGGCGAGTTCAGAACTGACGGTCGCAAAGACAGCAGTATTGACGAAAGTTCTGATCAATATTCTTTATTTATACATGACGAATTGAAACTGGGTGAGAAACTATTGCTGATTCCGGCTGTTCGCTATGATCACCATGACAGCTTTGGCAGCGAGACTTCTCCGAATATTGGCGCGACATATTCCTTTACAGAGGCCTCAAGGCTTAAGGCTAATTATGGAGAAGGTTACAGAGCACCGTCTATTTCAGAATTATATGGTACTTATTCCAATCCGAATCTGCGTCCTGAAAAATCAAAGGGCTATGAGTTATCATATGAACAGGAATTTGGCGATGATACTGCAGTTAAATTAACATATTTTAAAAACAAAAAGACTGATGCCATTGCTATGGATTACAGTTTAGCGCCTAATTATCAATATATGAATATAGAAAAGTCTTCTTCAGAGGGTGTTGAATTTGAAATTAAGCATGACTTGGGAAATGGTTTTACAGTAATCGGTAATTATGATTATCTGGATGCTATGAATGATAAGACTAATACACGTTTGAATTACAGCGCCCGTAATACTTACACAGCAAAATTGATGTGGACAGAGCCTGTAAAACAGGAATGGAATATTACTGCCTGGAATAAGTGGTATTCTGATTATAGGGCAGACAGTGAAGACCACAGCATCAATACGTTTAATTTTGTCATTAATAAACGCTGGGGCGATAAATATCGTGCTTATGCCGGAATCGATAATCTTTTTGATAAAAAGATTACCAGTATGCGTTATTCCGGACGGTTGTGGCGTGTTGGTGCGGAAATGACCTTCTAAAAATTTTATGCAGGATTTGGCAAAGCTGCTGCCCAAAGGCAGCAGCTTTCTTTGCTATCAGCAGTGTATTTGTGCTACAATAATAAATTATAGATTAGTAATTGAGCACAACAGGATAGAGAGGTGTTAGCATGGGACAGCCTAAAATTACAGAGATAGAGGCGCAGCTTGGCGAGTGGGAGTTTTTAAAAGAACTGCCGCAGGAAATAGATGGCTTTAAGTTAACAATGGGACAGGGAATCGAAGGGCAGATTTTAACGATTGCTTCATATAGTAATGAAGCAATGCACAGCAGGCTGGATTTGATTTATACTTCGGAAACCTTTGATTATGTGCCTGTAAAAACGATTGGCATGCATACGTTCAGAGATATTCGTTATTTTTGCCGCGACAGGGATAAATTTGCTAAAATGATGCATGAGAAGCTGCCGGAGCTTTTAGAGGACGTGAACAGGGAAAAGCAGCATCAGATGGGAACCTTGATAGAGGAAGCCGGACTTCTGAACTGGGCGTACAGCGGCAAGCTGCCACAGAAAATAGGTGATTTTGAATTGTATATAACTCCTGACAATCCCATCGATTATATCAATGGTTCAACGCTTTTTATTGATTACAGTGACTTTGAACATGGTAATCAGCTGGTGTTTTTCTATAATAGTTTTCGAGATGAGTTTTTTGCTGAAACGAAAAAACGGTTTATGACAGGAATAACACATGAATTTGATTGCCGAAATTTAAAAGATCTGGAAAATCTGCTGGATAATAATCTGGAACAGGCATTGCAAAAACTTGGCAAAGCGTAACGAATGTAATAAATTTATTGTCTGAAACTCTTGACATCTTGATGTAAATGCCATATAATATGCCTACATGGTTTGAATGGCCCGGTGGTTCAGTTGGTTAGAATGCCGCCCTGTCACGGCGGAGGTCGTGGGTTCGAGTCCCATCCGGGTCGCCATTTTGCCTCGGTAGCTCAGTTGGTAGAGCAAAGGACTGAAAATCCTTGTGTCCACAGTTCGATTCTGTGCTGAGGCACCATCAAAGAGCAACACCCTGTTTCTGCAGAAACAGGGTGTTTTTTATTTGTCTGTCTTAAAATATTTAAAAGCGCTGTTTCTGCGGAAACAGCGCTTTGTTATTTGATATGTTATATTAGGTTATTTACTAAAAGTATTGCCGCTCAGAGTGACTTCTGTCCAACCGGCATTTTTTTCACCAACTAAATCTTGTTCTGTTTTATTTTCCGAACCGTAGAATCCTTGCCCTTTACTGTTATAAAACCATTTCTGAGTAGCAGCATCATAAATATATTGAGCATTCCAGTCGCTTCCACTTTCAGAGCTATTTAAAAATTCTTTTCTTTGATTAGCATAGATAAAAATTTCATCCGCAGTTTTCAAAAATTTAAAATATATTTTTTGACCATCAATTCCAGTGCCTTCAACCCATCCACCATTAGTTTTATAAAAAGCATCTCGTAATTGGTCATTTTTGGTTAATAGCCAATCACCAGCATTAGTGATACCCAGTAACTTGTTTAAGACATCTACATCTAAAACACCGTCTTTATAAAAACTATCTATCATATCATTAAATTTTTTCAACAAATCCTCTGGTATTGTGCTAAAACCAACTATATCTTCGTTATGCCCTTCAATCGAGCAAACCACATACTCGTCTGCAACGCTGTACTTGCCGTTATCAGCACATTTTGGCTGGAACGTAAAATACTTGTTCTCACTGTTTTCGTCTGTTACCTCTACCAAAAAAGGAGCCAACTCTCCGTTATAGCCTACCGCTCGCTGGGCATGAAACATCCGCATGATCTGCGTCCGGTTAGCCAGACATTCCTTTTTCGCCGCTTCCTCGCGGGCTTCCATAAAATATGGAATCGCCAGACCTGCTAAAATTCCCAGCACTGCGATAACAATCACCAATTCAACTAAAGTAAAGCCTGTTTGTCTTTTCACTTTCGGACGCTCCTAAATTCTATTCTCATTTGAATTTAACCATATATTCTTCAGAAAGTAAATATTATTTTTTTAAAAT
>OGOW01000999.1_pt1 | contig 28442 bp, 28 predicted proteins | sample 1552781 | NCBI WGS metagenome assembly OGOW01 (sample SAMEA2580145, study PRJEB22360) | human gut metagenome | biome: human gut; feature: human-associated habitat; material: faeces | place: Denmark | collected 2008/2010
GAACGCATGATGAAAGTACATAAGGAAATGCGAGGGTTAGACCGATACAGAGAACAGCCCAAAGAGTATAAATATCACGACCCTTATGATGATTGGATATTCCGTCAGCTTGCAGATATAGACAACAGAAACAACATTCCCAACACTTCGCCACAATTAGATTTTAATGAAACGGACTATGAAGATTATCTAAAAGAGAAATGGAATAGAGGACTTTAATTTTCCTCTTGCATGAAAGATACAGCAAACAAAAAGCCCAATCAAGAGTGCAAAGCACCACCAATGGTGGTAAGGCTCTTTACAGGGTTCTTTCTTTTCTGTGGTGGGTAATCAAGCGAAAAATGAAGAAGTGTTTTGTCATGCTTTATATTTTTATCCCGACTTTGATAATTCAGATTGTGAAAATGATTAAATACAGAAAAGCTAAATAACACGATTTATATTAGCATCACTTTAATGATAAATTAGTTAGAGTGGTGCCTTATTTTTTTCTCTGTACAATCACTTAAATAGGTGCTATAGTAATGGGTAGATAGTATTCGAACAGAAACTATACCACATATTTTTTATTTTTAAACCATGAGGATTATATCAGTTTGAACGAGACCTCATCCATGCAGATTTTCATGATTGTCACTTCCCAGAAAGGAGTGATCGATATGAGAGCAGGATTTATCGGAGCGGGGAAAGTAGGATTTTCCCTTGGAAAATACCTGAAGGAAAACGGCGTAGAGATTACGGGTTACTTCAGCAAATCACCGGAATCAGCTAAATCAGCAGCAGATTTTACTAACACAAAACTATATAAGAGTATAGAGAATATCTTAAGTGACAGTGATACCCTGTTTATTACTGTGCCTGATGGACAGATAAGCAAAGTATGGGATTATATGAAGAATCTGGATATTAAAAATAAAAATATTTGTCATTGCAGCGGTTCGATTTCATCAACCGTTTTTTTTGATGGTGAAAACCTCGGTGCAAATATCTATTCGGTACATCCCCTATATGCAATAAGTGATAAGTGCGAATCATGGAAACACTTGAATAAGGCTTATTTTACTGTGGAGGGTTCGGCAGAGAATCTAGATGAGATTAAGAGTATCTTTGAGCGAGCAGGAAATAAGGTAATCGCAATGGGAGCGGAAAATAAATCTCTTTACCACTGCGGTGCAGTAGTTGTAAGCAATCTCGTAAACGGACTTTTTCAAGTGGGGGCTGAAATGCTTGTAAAATGCGGCTTTGATAAAAAAGATGCAAAGAAAGCCTTAGTGCCTTTGTTTACTGGAAATGCCGACACATTGGCAGAAAAAGGGGTTGCGGCTGCCCTCACAGGTCCTGTTGAGCGAAATGATTTGTCGACTATCACAAAACACATTGAAGCTATTAAGGCAGCATGGATAAACGAGTCTGAGGAAAAGGTGGGATATGAGATGATATATCTTTTGCTTTCAGAAAAGCTTCTCAGTATTGCACAGGAAAAACATTTAGACAGTGACTATTTGAAGATGACGGAGGTAATTAAAAATGAAAAACACAGTATCCACTTTTAAAGAACAGAAGGTTAAGGGCGATAAGATTACAATGCTGACAGCCTATGACTATTCGACAGCTAAATTGATGGATCAGTCAGGTATTAACGGTATTCTCGTTGGAGATTCTCTTGGCATGGTTATGCTCGGATACGAAAATACTTTGCCGGTAACAATGGAAGATATGATTCACCATACAAGAGCAGTTACAAGAGGTGCCAAAGATGCCTTAGTAGTTGGAGATATGCCGTTTATGTCATATCAAGTTTCAGTTGAAGAGGCCATGTATAACGCAGGAAGACTTATGAAAGAAGGAAGATGTCAAGCAGTAAAGCTAGAAGGTGGAGCCTCTGTTTGTCCACAGATTAAAGCTATTACAGCTGCTTCAATTCCTGTTATGGCACATATTGGACTTACACCTCAGTCAGTGAACGTTTTTGGAGGCTTTAAAGTTCAGGGAAAAAGTGAAGAGGGAGCAAAGAAACTCATTGAAGAGGCAAAAGCTGTTGAAGAAGCAGGAGCATTTGCGATTGTTTTGGAATGCGTACCTGCAAAATTAGCGGAAATTATTTCTGAAAGCATTAATATTCCTACAATAGGAATAGGTGCAGGATCTGGCTGCGATGGACAGATTCTCGTTTATCAGGACATGCTTGGAATGGTCTCTGACTTTACACCTAAATTCGTAAAACAATTCGCAAAGGTAGGAGATGTAATGAAAGAAGCCTTTGCTGCATATATAGAAGAAACTAAACAGGGAAGCTTTCCAGCACCTGAACACACATTTAAAATTTCAGAAGATGTAATTAACAAGTTATATTAGGAGATAGAACGATGAAAATAGTAAAAACCGTAGATGAAGTGAGAGTTATAGTCAAAGAATGGAAGAAAGAAGGTCTTACAGTAGGTCTTGTTCCTACTATGGGATTTTTGCACGAAGGACATAAGAGTTTAATTACAAGGGCTGTTTCAGAAAACGATAGAGTTGTTGTCAGTGATTTTGTAAATCCGACTCAATTTGGAGTAGGGGAAGATTTGGAAAGCTATCCGAGGGATTTGGAAAGGGATACTATGCTATGTGAGGAGGCAGGTGCTAATTTAATATTTAATCCTGAGCCGGAAAATATGTATTTTGACGATTTTTCAACATATGTAAACATAGAAAGTCTTTCAGAGGAACTTTGTGGAAAATCACGACCAATACATTTCAGGGGTGTAGGCACAGTAGTATCTAAACTTTTTAATATTGTAAATCCCGACAGAGCTTACTTTGGTCAAAAGGATGCACAGCAGCTTGCGATTATAAAAAGAATGGTTAGAGATTTGAACTTTGATATCGAAATTGTGGGCTGCCCTATAGTTAGAGAAGAGGATGGTCTTGCAAAGAGTTCAAGAAATACATATCTAAGCAAAGATGAGAGAAAGGCGGCACTAATTTTAAGCAAAGCAGTTAAGCTCGGAGAAGATATGGCAAAAGCAGGAGAAAAAGATACAGATAAAATTGTATCAGAAATGATTAAGCTTATTGAAACTGAGCCTATGGCGAAAATAGATTATGTTCAGGCTGTAGACGCTGTTTCAGTTAAACCGGTCAAGGAGATGACAGCACCAGTACTAGTTGCCATGGCAGTTTATATCGGCAAAACCAGATTGATTGACAACTTTATTTACGAAGGTTAAACGGGGGTTAAATATGACATTTGAAATGTTAAAGGGGAAGATACACAGAGCTACAGTAGTTCAAGCAGAACTTGATTATGTAGGAAGCATCACTGTAGACGAAGACTTACTTGACAGTGCCGGAATTTTGGAGTATGAAAAGGTAAGTATCGTAGATATAAATAATGGGAACAGATTTGAGACATACACAATTGCAGGAGAAAGAGGCAGCGGAATGATATGTCTCAATGGAGCTGCTGCAAGATGTGTTCAGACAGGTGATAAGATAATCATAATGTGCTATGCACAGATGACTCCAGAAGAGGTAAAGAAAAATCCACCTAAAGTAGTATTTGTAGATGAGGATAACAAAATATCAAGAGTCGCAAGATACGAAAAACATGGTAAGCTATAAGACATGTAATTTGCAAATAAAAAAGGGCATTTCGGTAATTAAAAACTGTAAAAGGTGAAGAATATGTCATCTGCCCTCGTTGTGAGCAAGAAGTTTATAAAGAAGTAATAATTTATCCATTTTGTAACTTTGGCATAATGGCATGGCTTGAAGGAGAAAATGATGAAAATAGCAAACCAGTGAAAGATAAATCTAAGTAAAATCTCAGCTTAACAATTTAATATCTATATTTACAAAGCAGTTGGTCTTATGATTGACTGCTTTTAAAAAAGACACCGTTTAGGTGTGAGGTCTTTTTAGTGTTATTTATAGTCATATCAAGGCTCGTTTAATTATGGTAAATTCGTGGTAAAATGAGTGCTTTTCTATACTTCAAAATATTTGAAAGTATAGTGTTTATACGGATAATCAAAAATTAGATATAAAATTTCTATTAAATTAGATTAAAATATTCCGCAGAGTACTTGTGCTCTTCGGAATATTTTTGATATTATATCTTAAGTAAAATCAGTTCATAATAATATTCGTTATTCATCTATTATGCAGGCGTGTTGAACTGTCTGCATTCGTGATAATCTTATATTCATATTTTCAGAATCTTTTTATCCAAAATATTTATTTAACAGGGGGAAAATACTTGGCAGATAAGGATTTGGCAGAAAAATATCTGGAATCATTTTCGGATGTTTTTGCTGACATATATAATGTATTACTTTTTCGAAAGGAGATTCTTTTGGAAGAAGGATTGGAAGAGGGACCAACGGAAAGCATCTATAAGGTGGAAGAAAACAATCTTCGGAATCAATTTCGGGATACTGTGAAATTATATAAGAATGGGTTATACAAAGTGGCATCTTTTGGGATTGAAAATGAAAGTCGGATAGACAAAAATATGCCCATCCGGATTATGGGGTATGATTATGCCGTGTATCGGGTGCAGATTGACCGTGGGGAAGAACGAAAATATCCGGCAATTACAATTGTTTTAAATTTCAGTGATACAGAATGGAAAAGTCCGAATGCATTATTTGATATTTTAGATGTTTCTCCGGAACTAAGACCTTATGTAAATGATTATAAAATATTTGTTTTTAATATTGCATTTTTGCCAGAGAAAGTCCGAAAAGAGTTTAAAAGTGATTTTAAAATAGTAGCAGATTTTTTTGCAGAAAAACGTCTCGGAAGATATAATCCTAAGGAACATCCGGAGGCAATCTGCCATGTAGAAGCGGTTTTGAATCTGCTTCGGGTGTTTACAAATGATAAAACCTATGTCAAAATAGAGAAAACAGTAGCAGAACGTGTGAAAGCAGGAGAGGTGATTACAATGTGTACGTTTGCGGAAGAGATGACCAATAAAGGAATAGAAATTGGCGAAGCGCAGGGCATCAGGATTGGCGAAGCAAAAGGAATTAAAATTGGTGAAGCCAGAGAAAAAATCAGTGTTGCAAGAAACCTTTTAGATCTCCTGACAGATGATGTGATCGCAGAAAAGGTCGGTCTGGAGCTTGCTACGGTGAAAGAACTTAGAGAAGAAACAAAGTAGAGGCATAAGAAATGGATAAAATAGCAGCACCAACTCCGGAACAGTTAAAAAAGCAGGAAGCGTTAAAACAATATTTTGAAAAATTAGGCAGCGTGGCAGTTGCATTCTCAAGTGGTGTGGATTCCACCTATCTTTTGAAAGTGGCGCATGATGTATTAGGAGAGCGGGCAATTGCTGTAACTGCGTCCTCCTGTTCATTTCCAAAGAGAGAGTTAGGGGAAGCAGAAGCATTTTGCCGGAAAGAAAATATAAGACATTTTATTACAGAATCGGAAGAACTTGAAATCGAAGGATTTGCACAGAATCCTAAGAACCGCTGTTATCTTTGCAAGCATGAATTATTTGAAAAGATATTAAAAATTGCAGAAGAACAGAAAATTGCCTATGTGGCGGAAGGCTCTAACCTTGATGATAACGGAGATTATCGTCCGGGATTAAAAGCAGTGGCAGAGCTTGGAATAAAAAGTCCGCTCAGAGACTGTGGTTTTACCAAGCAGGATATCCGTGTTCTTTCGAAGGCATTGAATCTTCCAACTTGGGAAAAGCAGTCCTTTGCCTGTCTGTCATCCCGGTTTGTCTATGGAGAGACCATATCCGAAGAGAAACTTACAATGGTGGATAAAGCGGAACAATTATTACTGGATTTAGGTTTTCATCAGGTGAGGGTAAGAATTCATGGAATGATGGCAAGAATTGAGATTGAGCCGGAAGAATTTTCGAAGCTGATGGAAAAGGAGAACCGGGAGAGAATTGCAAAAGCTTTCCGGGAATATGGATTTACCTATGTAACCTTAGACCTTTGCGGTTACCGGATGGGAAGTATGAATGAAACATTGGAAAAGTAAGGAACTTACTCAAAGAAGTAGTAAGTTCCTTCTGCATCAGAGAACGTCTTAAGTGAAGTATGAAATACTTTATTTAAGACGTTTTTTTGTACGCATTCATCCGGAGTGCCCTGAAAGCAGATGGCACCGGATTCCATGACGATAAGTTTGTCTGAAATAGTAAGTGCCTTGGCAAGGTCGTGCAGCACCAAAAGAATTGTTTTTCCCTGTGCCTTTAAGATTGGAAGCATCCAGTAGAAATTATTCTGGCTTTCCAAGTCTAAGAAGGTAGTCGGTTCATCCAAAATAATCGTATCGCAGTTCTGGGCTAAAGTCATGGCAAAGAAGACACGCTGTCTTATACCGCCGGAAAGAGTGTCAGTTGCAACGTTGCGGTAATCCGTAATATGGGTAAATTCCATGGCATCTTCCACCAGTCTGCGGTCTTCTTCGGTGAGGCGTCTTGAAAAACCAAGATATGGAAAGCGTCCATGCTCCACTAAGGTATGAACCGGAAGAGCAGGAATCACTTCACGAATCTGTGGAAGGAATGCAATTTTCCTGGCACGAAGGTGTCCATTCATATGATAAATATCTTCGCCATCTAATGTGATAGAGCCGTTAAAAAGCTGGCTGGATTTATTTAATACGGAAATCAGCGTTGTTTTGCCACAGCCATTTGGCCCTACGATGGTTGTGATGCTGCCGGTAGGAATTTCAACGGACAGATTTTTAATCAGAGGCACCTTGTGGTAGCCAATGGAAACGGAATCAAATTTAAGCATGGACTCTGCGGCCTCCTTTCTTTCCTAATAAAAGATATAAGAAAAACGGTCCGCCAACAAAAGAAAGAATAATGCCGGCAGGAAGTTCATATGGTGCGGCAATAACACGTCCAAGGGTGTCACAGAAGAGGACGAAACTTGCACCTAAGAGAGCACAAAGGGGAACTAAAAGCCGCATATCATTGCCAAAGAGCCGTCTTGCAATATGAGGAACAATCAGCCCGACGAAGCTTAAAAGTCCTGCATAGCTTACCACACAGCCTGCCAGTATACTAGAAAGCATCAACAGCAGAAAACGGAGCAGCGATACCGGAATGCCAAGGGAGCGGGCAACATCTTCTCCAAGACTCAGAACATTCATGTGGCTTCCGAAAAAGCAGGAGATGATAACTGCAATGACAATGGCAATGCCGGGAGCAAAAAGCGTTTTAGTGGTGACATCAGAAAGAGAACCAATCATAAAGGTAGTGAGGTTTAAAGTGATATCATCACTTAATAATTTTACCGTATTAATTCCGGCACTTAAAAAAGAAGAAACGGTAATGCCGGCAAGAATGATGGTAGTACGTTTGCTGTCTGCCATATATGCCAGAGCAAAAATAAGAAGTGTCGTAAGGAAAGCTCCGGTAAAAGCAAAAATGGCATTATGGGCTGCACGACCATGGAAGATAGCAAGTCCAATCATAACGGCAAATCCGGCTCCGGAATTGACACCAATGGTATTCGGGCTGGCAAGGGAATTATTCATAACAGTCTGTAAGATAACTCCAGCACAGGATAAACCCATGCCGGCAGCAATGGCGCCAAACATCCGTGGAATTCTGATATGAAAAAGTAAGAGACCTGTGACAGAAGTCCGGTCATTTTGAATCAGGCAGGATAAAATCTCTTTCGGATTTAATAAAACGCTGCCGAAAAAAAGACTTGCTGACATCATAAGAAGCAGCAGGAAAAACATTCCGGCAAAAGATAAAATGATTTTTTTTCTCGTGTACATAGGAAATCCTTTCCGTTATTCCAGAAATATGTATTGTGTTTCCTGAAAAGCGCTTGTTTATGCGGCTTGCGTGAATAAAATAACATATTCTGGGAGAAATAACAATGCTCTGATAAATTAGTATTGACAAATTAGAAAAATATAGTAAAATATAATTCATACAAAACCAATAGGAATAATCGTAAATAGAATTCCTAAGGCAGTTCAAAGTATTTAGTGCACAATAAGACGTGCAGGAATTGGAGCGTAAGATGAAGTTTAATACCGCATTATTACATGGAGATTTTCAGGGAGAACCGAATACAGGTGCAACAACAACTCCGATTTATCAATCCAGCGCATTTGCACATGAGTCGGCAGAGAAGTTAGAAAAGATTTTTCATAATCAGGCACCGGGATATTCCTATACGAGAATCAGTAATCCTACGGTAGATGCATTTGAAAAAAGAGTAACGGCGTTAGAGGGTGGCGTAGCAAGCGTTGCCTGTGCATCAGGAATGGCAGCACTCTACAATGCATTTTGTAATATCCTTCGTTCCGGCGATGAAATCGTATCCAGTGCCAGTCTCTATGGCGGCAGCATTGATTTATTCCGTGACTTAGAGGCATTTGGTATCACAACACATTATGTGGAAAACAATGACCTGGCTGCATTTGAAGCAAAGACCAATGAACATACCCGTCTTTACTTTGCAGAGACCATTGGTAATCCAAGACTTGATGTGACAGATATTACGGCACTTGCAAATCTGGCACATGAGCATCAGGTACCGCTCATTATAGATAATACGGTTGCTACTGCATTCTTAGTGAAGCCGCTTTCCCTAGGAGCGGATATTGTAATGAATTCTTCCTCTAAATACATCAATGGTCACAGCAATTCCATCAGCGGAATTATTACGGACAGCGGCAGATTTAAGTGGGATGTGGAAAAATATCCGGGCATGGCAGACTTTAAGAAGTTTGGACCATTTGCCTATACTGCCAAGCTTCGGAATGGACTGTTCCGCAACACAGGAGCCTGTCTGTCTCCGCAGAATGCATTTTATAACTGCATCGGGTTAGAGACACTGGGAATCCGGATGGAGCGTATCTGTGACAATGCAGCAGAACTGGCAAGGTTTTTTGTAAGAGAATATCCGGATGTAACAGTCAATTATCCAGGATTGGAGAGCAGTCCATGGCATGAAATCGCAAAGAAACAGTTTAAGGACCGTTTTGGTGGAATCTTAACCATACGGACCGGAAGCAAGAAACGGGCATTTGAAATAATCAATGCATTAAAGCTTCCGCTGATTATTTCCAATATCGGAGATACGAAAACATTAGTGATTCATCCGGAATCTACATTAAATGTACACAGTACCCCGGAAGAAAAAAGAGACGCCGGAGTATTTGATGATTTGATCCGCATCAGTGTCGGAATTGAAGATATCGAAGATTTAATCGAAGACTTCAGACAGGCAATGGATCAGAGCAAACCAGAGAAAAGCGAAGAGTAAATGGAGGAAGCAGATAATGGCAAAAATTGATTATGCGGCATTGAAAAAGGGCGGATTTATGCGCCAGAAACAGAAAGGATTCTTTTCTTTAAGAATTCAGGTAGTTGGAGGAAACCTGACAGCAGAAAATATTAAAGCAGTAGCAGATGTGGCAGAAAAATATGGAAAAGGCTATGTTCATATGACTTCCAGACAGGGCATTGAGATTCCATTTATTAACTTTGAAGATATAGAAGAGGTTCGTGCAAAGTTAGCAGACGGTGGTGTAAAACCTGGTGTATGTGGACCGAGAGTCCGTACTGTTACCGCATGTCAGGGTTCTGAAATCTGCCCGAGCGGATGTATCGATACCTACAGCCTGGCAAAGAAATTAGATGAGCATTACTTCGGAAGAGAGCTTCCGCACAAATTTAAATTTGGTGTTACCGGATGTCAGAACAACTGTCTTAAGGCAGAAGAAAATGATATCGGTGTAAAAGGTGGTATGGAAGTAAGCTGGGTAGCAGATAAATGTATCAATTGTGGTGTCTGCGAAAAGGCGTGCCGTGAAGATGCTATCAAATGTACCGGAACAGAAGTTACCATTGATTATGATAAATGTACCAACTGCGGCCGTTGTGTAAAATCCTGCCCGACAGATGCATGGGAAGGAAAGAGCGGATATATCGTATCCTTTGGTGGATTATTTGGAAATCATATTTACAAAGGAGAACAGTTACTTCCACTGATTACCGATGAAGAGACATTATTCCGTGTGACTGATGCAGCCATTGGATTCTTTGAAGAACATGCAAATCCGGGTGAGCGTTTCCGTTTACTTTTACAGCGTGTAGGAGAAGATGAATTCCGCAAAGTAATCCGCAATGCATTTGAAGAAAAATAAAGTTGCCGGAAGCAGCAGAAAAAGAAAAAATTGGAATGGAAATTCAAAATAAAAATTATTATACGAGGAGAAATAAGATGGAAATCGAAGGAATCAGAATTGATGACACAGTAGATATTACCGATAAAGTGTGCCCGCTTACTTTTGTAAAGGCAAAGGTTGCAATTGATGAGTTAGAGGATGGTGAAGTCATTGCAATCCGTATGAATGACGGCGAGCCGGTACAGAACGTACCACGCAGTATTAAAGAAGAAGGACATCAGATTTTAAAACTGGTTAATAACGAAGATGGAACCTATAACCTCATTGTAAAGAAGGTTGAGGACTAAACATCTGGAAGGGAGAAAGAAATGGCAGAACGCGTAACAAAAGACACTTTTGAAGAAAAAGTATTGAAGAGCAGCCTTCCGGTGCTGATTGATTTTTACTCAGACAGTTGTGTTCCGTGCAAGAAAATGTCACCGGTCATTGGTGCTATCGCAGACGAACAGACAGAAAAATTAAATGTCTATAAAGTAAATACCAACTTTGATTCAGAACTGGCAGAAAAATACAGTGTAATGTCTGTACCAACCATTGTACTCTTCAAGGATGGCGAAGAAATTGCCCGTAAGAGTGGTGCAGAGAAAAAAGCGGTACTTGAGGAGTGGATTACCCAGTCCCTTGACAAATAAAAATAAAGAAAAGTGAGAGGAAGGAAATTATGCAGATTACAGTAGCAGGCGAAAAGAAAGAAGTAAAAGACGGATTAACACTTCCGGAATTAATTGAGCAGGAAAATGTAGAGACACCGGAATATGTAACCGTATCCATTAACGATGAATTTATAGAAACAGAAGCAAAGGCAACAACCGTTCTTAAGGATGGTGATAATGTAGAATTCCTTTACTTCATGGGAGGTGGAAGCTATGGCATTAACGGATGAGCAGATTGAACGTTATTCCAGACATATCATTTTAAAAGAAGTTGGCGCTAAGGGTCAGAAAAAACTTTTAAATGCAAAAGTTTTAATCATCGGAGCAGGCGGACTTGGAGCACCGGCAGCAATGTATCTTGGAGCAGCAGGCGTAGGTACCATCGGAATTGCCGATGCCGATGAAGTAGATTTAAGTAACCTTCAGAGACAGATTATTCATCAGACAGCAGATGTAGGCAAAGCAAAAGTGCAGTCTGCAAAAGAGACCATTAATGCAATGAACCCGGATGTAGAAGTCCGTACATATCGTGAATTCATTACCAGTGAAAATATCATGGACATCATTGCAGATTATGATTTTATCATTGACGGAACCGATAACTTCCCGGCAAAATTCTTAATTAACGATGCCTGTGTTATGGCAAAAAAACCATTTTCCCATGCAGGAATCATCCGTTTCAAAGGTCAGTTAATGACCTATGTTCCGGGAGAGGGACCATGTTACCGTTGTGTATTTAAGAATCCACCACCAAAGGATGCCGTACCGACCTGTAAGCAGGCTGGTGTTATCGGCGCAATGGGTGGTGTCATCGGAAGCCTTCAGGCAATGGAAGCAATCAAATACATCCTTGGAGTAGGAGATCTGCTGACCGGTCAGTTATTGACCTATGATGCAATTAAGCAGGAATTCCACAAGATTAAGCTTCCTTGGAATGGCAAGGGATGTGCCGTTTGTGGAGAACATCCGACCATAACAGAGCTGATTGATTATGAACAGGCAGAATGTACAGATAAATAAATGTATCAGTAAATAAATGTTATCAGATACATAACCCATGAAACATAGAAAGAGGATAGCATGATTTCATTAAAAAAAGCAGATTATGAAAAAATACTGGCACATGCCAAAAGCTGTGTACCAGAAGAGGCTTGCGGACTGATTGCCGGAACCAAAGAAGGAGAGGATAAGGTGGTAGAAAAGGTATATCTGTTGACCAATATCGACCATTCCAATGAGCATTTTACACTGGATCCGAAAGAGCAGTTAGCAGCCGTAAAGGATATGCGTGCCAATGGTCTCATACCTTTAGGCAACTGGCACTCTCATCCGGAATCTCCTTCAAGACCATCCGAAGAAGATAAGCGTCTTGCATATGACAGTAAAGCAAGCTATATGATTCTTTCTCTGATGGAACCGGAACAGCCGGTACTCAATTCATTTCATATTGAAGGCGACGAATCAACAAAGGAAGATCTGGTAATATGTTAGATGTAGTTATCATTGGAAGTGGGCCGGCAGGTTTAAGTGCGGCAATCTATGCTAAGCGGGCAAACCTCGATGCGGTTGTACTGGAAAAAGAATATCTTGGAACCGGACAGATTGCATACAGCAGCCGGGTAGATAATTACCCGGGACTGCCGGGCAAAGACGGTTATTCTCTGGGAGAGGCATTCTTAGAGCATGTCGAAGGACTTGGAGTAACCATTGAAGAGGCAGAGGTTACAGCCATTACAAAAAAAGAGCAAAGCTTTGTCATTTCCTGTGAAGATGGAAAGAACATAGAAGCGAAAACCGTAGTCTATGCGGCAGGCTGTCAGAACCGCAGATTAGGGGTGCCGGGAGAAGAAAAGCTGCTGGCAAAAGGAGTTTCTTTTTGTGCAGTCTGTGACGGTGCCTTTTATAAGGGAAAGAAAGCCGCAGTCATCGGTGGTGGAGATACCGCATTGGATGATGCATTGTATTTATCCGATATCTGCGAACAGGTATATCTCATTCACCGGAGGGCAGAATTCCGTGGAGCAGAGAAGACAAAAAAGAAATTAGAAGAGCTTTCCAATGTAACGATACTTACCAATACAAGAGTACAGGAAATCACCGGGGAAGATAAAGTAAATGGTATTATTTTAGATAATGGTGGGACAATAGCTGTAGATGGTGTTTTTGAAGCGGTTGGAATGATTCCAAATACGGAATTATTAAAGAACCTTGACGTTCTCGATGAGAAAGGCTATGTGATTGCAGGAGAAGACTGCAACAGCAGTCTTGCGGGACTGTTCGTGGCAGGAGATGTGCGGACGAAAAGCCTGCGTCAGGTAGTCACAGCAGTTGCAGATGGTGCAGTGGCAATTCAGTCTGCAACCGGATATATCAAAGGAATGGAATAGAAAGAAGGAAACGTGTGTGAAAGGAATAGTGGACAGTGCTTCGGAACTGATTGGAAAGACGCCGATGCTCTATCTTCATAATTATATGAAAGAGGCAGGTGTAGAGGATGCGGCAATCATTGCCAAGCTGGAATATTTTAATCCGGCAGGTTCGGTAAAAGACCGAGTGGCACTTGCCATGATTGAAGATGCAGAGAGAAAGGGCAAATTAAAGCCGGGAGCTACGATTATCGAGCCAACTTCCGGTAATACGGGAATCGGACTTGCTTCTGTGGCGGCTGCAAAAGGGTATCATGCAATTTTAACATTGCCGGAAACCATGACGGTAGAGCGTCGGAATCTTCTGCAGGCGTATGGAGCGCAGATTGTACTGACCTCAGGGTATAAGGGAATGAAGGGTGCAATCGAAAAAGCAGAAGAACTTCATAAAGAGATTCCAGGTTCAATTATTTTAGGACAGTTTGAAAATCCGGCAAATCCAAAAGCCCACGAAGAAACCACAGGACCGGAAATCTGGGAACAGACAGAAGGCAGCGTTGATATTTTTGTGGCAGGAGTCGGAACCGGTGGAACGATAACCGGAGTTGGAAAATATCTGAAAAAGCAGAAGAAGTCCGTACACATTGTTGCAGTAGAACCTGCAACCAGTCCGGTTCTTTCCCAGGGAAAAGTCGGACCTCATAAAATTCAGGGAATCGGTGCCGGATTTATTCCGGACACACTGGATACTTCTGTTTATGATGAGATTATTCCAATCAAAAATGATGATGCCTTTGAAGAAGGAAGAGCATTTGCCCGCAGCGAGGGAATTCTTGTGGGAATCAGTGCAGGAGCTGCATTAAAGGCAGCTGTTGAGCTGGCAAAAAGGAAAGAAAATAAAGGAAAGAACATTGTGGTTTTGCTTCCGGATTCCGGGGACCGCTATTTATCTACTCCTTTATTTGTAAAATAAAATCAGTGGAAAAGCATCAGGCATTCCGCTATAATATGGTAAAAGAGTCAAAAAGACTTTTACGAAAGGAAAAGAAGTATGTTCTATTTTCTTGTGTCGGTAAATATTATAGCGATTATCCTGATGCTTTTTATGTTGGCAATCTGCCTTCGTAAAAAGCTCTCCAAAGCACAGCTTGCATTTATTATTTATGATATTTTTACCATGCTGTTTGTGGTGGGAGTTCATCTGGAACTGGTGCATTCAGATACCGTTGGTGAGGCACTTGCCGGGCTGTGCATCCAGTATGTTGGACAGGCAGGATTTTTAATGGCATTTCTCTGGTTTGCATCGGAGTTTGGAAGGCTTAAAATTCCTAAATTTATTTATTTTATTCAGGCAGTTGTAAATGCAATTGTGCTGGTGGCAGTATTTACTGCAGAATACCATCCGTATTTTTATAAAACGATGCGGATTTTAAAAGATGGTATGTATAACCGGATGGAAGTAACAGACGGGATTATCTGGGTGATTCATTATATCCATCTTGCAGTCGTTATACTGGCAGTATTTATTTTGTGTATCATGCGTTACGGGGAGAGTTCACCAATTCATAAAAAGCGGATTATTTATATGATAGCAGGTGTGGGAACTTTTGCACTGGAATTAATCTTAAAGGGCCTGGGTGTATTTGGCAGTTATAATCCGGTAGTCATTGCCATGACAATTATGATGTTCTGCATGATGATGGCAATGATTCGTTATGGATATTTTGGTTCTCTGCAGGCTGCGGTGGATAATGCATTTAATCATGGAAAAGAAGGCTTGATTATCCTGGATGCAGAAAATAAAATTATCTCCGTCAATCAGCGTATGAAGGAACTTTTCCCGGAAATAAAGGTAGGAAGTGCCGCAAGCAGGCAAAAAGAAATCCTGCAGGCACTGACAAACCGGGAAAGGCTGTTGCATAAAAATGACCGCATCTATGAACTTCGTATGGAGGATATTGTGGAAAATGGTGAGAAAGATGGCTGCATGCTCTGGTTTATCGATCAGACAGAAAACTTGGAAATGATGCAGAGACTTCGTAGTGCGGATGAAGCCAAGACCAGATTTTTAATGAAAGTGAGCCATGAGCTGCGGACTCCGATGCATACGATACTTGGTATGAATGAAGTGATTGCGGAAGAGACATCAGAAGAGAAAATCCGCGGATATACCAGAGAAATTGCATCTGCCGGTGACAGTATGATTGCACTGATAGAAGAAGTGTTAGATGCTTCCCGGTTAGAAAGTGGTACGCTTCAGATAAAGAAGGATGCATTTGCTTTAGAAGAGGTTATCCATGACGCAGCAGCCCAGATGAGACCACAGGCAGAGAAGAAATCTTTAAACTTCCGGCTGCGGATGGAAGAACCATTATTAAAACCGGGAAAACATTTCTATGGAGACAAGGCACATATCCGTCAGATTATCATAAATCTACTGGAAAATGCGGTGAAATACACAGATGAAGGCTTTGTGGAGCTGGGTGTAGAAAAAGCAGCAGAAAATGGAGATACCTTTTTGAAGATAACTGTGGCAGACAGTGGAATTGGAATAGGAAAAGAAGAGCAGGATAAAATCTTTGAAAGCTTTGAACGGGGCAATACTGCCAGGAACAGCAGGAAAGACGGAATCGGTCTCGGGCTGGATATTGCAAAACAGCTGGCAGAGGCTATGGGTGGAAGCCTCAGTCTGATTAGTGAAGTGGCAAAGGGAAGTACTTTTACTGTCCGGATTCCATGGGTAGAAGTATCGGAAAAACATCATTTTACAAAGCAGAGTGAGAAAAGTATGAATGCGGATTACAGCAGCTTTACCATTCTTGCGGTAGATGATAATGAGCAGAATCTGATGGTATTAGAACATCTTTTACATAAGACAAAGGTTAAAATGGAAACCGTGATGGATGGAAATACTGCCATTCAAAAATGTGAAGAGAAAACATATGATTTACTTCTTTTAGACCATATGATGCCAAAGCCGGATGGCATAGAGACGCTGCACCTCATCCGTGCAGATGAGAAAGGACGAAATCATTATACGCAGGCAGTGGCATTTACCGCTAATGCAACAGCTGGTGCAAAAGAACTGTACAAAAACGAAGGATTTGCAGAGTATATTACCAAGCCGGTAAAACCGGGTACACTGGAGATTATGCTGCAGAAATATCTTAGGGATTATCTGCCGGAAGAAAATATGGTTTTCCAGGGAAACATGGATGATACAAAGATAACAAAGCTAAGAGGCTTATTACATTATCTTGAGAAGAATGGAATTGCAGCAGAGGAAGGCTTATCCTATGCGAATGGAGATGAACAGTTCTATAAAGAATTGTTAGGTATCTTTGCAAAAGAAAAAGAGAAGAAGCAGCATCATTTAGAGAAAGCGTTCCAAACTCTTAAGATAAAACATGTAGTAACAATGAAAGAAACTGCAGAAACTATCATAGATTCAGAAACTGCAACAGATACAGAAAACATGAACGAATTATGGAAAACATTTGTGACCCAGTCCCATGGACTAAAGGGTGAGGCCTGGGGCATCGGAGCCAGAACGCTTGGAGATTTCTTTTACCAGCTGGAGTGTGCCGGAAAAGAAAAAAACCTCGAAAAGATAGAGCATTTTTATCCGAAAGCCATGGAAGAGTGGCAGCAGGTAGTAGATGCTATTCAAAGAGTATTATAAAAAGAGAACCGGAAGCCGGATAAAAGAAGCCGGTCTTTTCACTGGCTGCCTGTAATGGTGGTAAGACTATAGTGTGTTTGTAGAGACAGACCTCAACAAAGCAAGTGCTATTGAAAAGAACAAGAGGGAATCCAAAGAACAGCTTGAAAAGGGCAATTTTTCTGTTCGGAATCTTGCAGAGGTATCTGTGGATGAATAAAGTTTTCACCGATAATAGGCGGAAACCATGAACTTTAAATTTTGATGGTTTCAAAATAATAAGACTTATGATATAATAATAGGCTGTATTAAGCTCCTTTTGCCAATATGGCAGAAAAGAGTTTGATACAGCTTAAAAATTTGCATGATAAATTATGTAGTAAAATAACATAGAAAGGCGAAAAACCTGATAACTTAAGGATTTTCGAACAGGTAAAAGATAAAATGAAACTTGGAATCGTAGGTTTACCAAACGTAGGAAAAAGTACATTATTTAATTCACTGACCAAAGCAGGCGCAGAATCAGCCAATTATCCGTTTTGTACCATTGACCCGAATGTGGGAATCGTAACCGTACCGGATAACCGTCTGAAGGTGTTAGGCGAGATGTATCATTCCAAGAAAGTAACACCGGCAGTCATTGAATTTGTAGATATTGCAGGACTTGTAAAAGGAGCCAGCAAAGGAGAGGGACTTGGAAACCAGTTCCTTGCCAATATTCGTGAAGTAGATGCCATCGTTCATGTTGTACGTTGTTTTGAAGATACCAACGTAGTCCATGTAGACGGAAGCATTGACCCGGTTCGTGATATTGAGACCATTAATTTAGAGCTTATCTTTTCTGATATTGAAATCTTGGAAAGAAGAATTGCAAAAGTTACCAAGCAGGCAAGAATGGACAAGACACTTGCAAAAGAAGAGGCACTTTTGAAATCCTTAAAGGCACATCTGGAAGAAGGAAAGATGGCAAAGACTTATCCGTTGAGTGATGATGAGGACGAGCAGGCATGGTTTGCATCTTATAATTTATTAACTGCAAAACCGGTTATCTATGCAGCAAATGTAAGTGAGGATGACCTTGCAGATGATGGCGCAAACAATCCACATGTTGCAAGAGTAAGAGAACAGGCAGCCGCAGAAAACAGTGAAGTATTTGTTATCTGCGCACAGATTGAACAGGAAATTGCGGAATTAGATGATGATGAAAAAGCAATGTTCTTAGAGGACCTTGGATTAAAAGAATCCGGACTTGAGAAACTGATTGCAGCAAGTTATAAATTGTTAGGACTTATCAGCTACCTTACATCAGGAGAAGATGAGACAAGAGCATGGACTATTACCAAGGGAACCAAGGCACCGCAGGCGGCAGGAAAGATTCATACCGACTTCGAACGTGGATTTATACGTGCAGAGGTGGTATCCTATGACCATCTGATTGAGTGTGGAAGCATGACAGCAGCAAAAGAAAAGGGACTGGTAAGACTGGAAGGAAAAGATTACGTTGTTCAGGATGGCGATATTATTTTATTCCGTTTCAACGTATAAGGAACCTTTTGAAAAATCCGGCATAGTATAAATAGAAGAAAAGGCACAGTGGGGCAGGCACATGATACGCTATTGTGAATTGTGTGAAAAGCAGGTGATTAATATTGCAGACTGTTGCTGCCTGGGAAATGTGGTGGATTTGGAACTGGATGAGTGCAATGGAAGAATCTGTGCACTGGTTGTAGCTGCGCCGGGAAAATTTTTCTGTATTTTTTGTCCGGCATGCGAATATATTATTCCATGGAAACGTGTTGTGCGGATTGGACCGGATATTATTCTGGTAGATGTCTGTGTAGAAGATGTGAAAAGTTAGTTGACATAAGAATCCGAGAAAGTTATACTAAAAATAGTACGACCAATATTTGTAAAAGCTGATATCAGCAGTTCTTTATGAACGTTTGGTGATGGAAAAACGGTATTATTTACGCAAAATTCACAAAGCGTGTTTTGCGTAGCTTTTAGAATAGGAGAAAAAAGATGAAGTGCCCATTTTGCAGCAGTGAAAATACCAGAGTAATTGATTCGAGACCGGCAGATGACAATAACTCCATTCGCCGGAGAAGATTATGTGACGATTGTGGAAAACGTTTCACAACTTATGAAAAAGTTGAGACAATTCCATTGATTGTAATAAAAAAGGATAACTGCAGAGAGCAGTATGACCGTTCCAAGATTGAAGCAGGTGTACTTCGTGCCTGCCATAAGAGACCGGTATCCGTGGAGCAGATAACCAGACTGGTTGATGAAGTGGAGACAGAGATTTTTAATCGGGAAGAAAAGGAAATCCCAAGTACTGTAATTGGTGAGATTCTGATGGATAAGATTAAAGATTTAGATGCAGTGGCATATGTTCGTTTTGCATCTGTATATCGTGAATTTAAGGATGTAAATACCTTTATGAATGAGTTAAAGAAAATGCTGGATAAATAAAAGAAAATCTTTTTGGAGAAAAGGGTTGATTTTGGTTGAATTTATCCGATAAAGTTAGTAGCAGATAATTATGATGTGAGGAACGTGATCGTTATGAATATTTCAGGAATTCGTCCCAATGCGGGATTTTACGATTACAACAGCATACAGAATATCCGGAATGCAGTAGAAGATACACCGGTTGTTAAGACGGCAGCAGATGCCGGTGCATCTGAACAGCAGCAGAAGGATACCTTAGAGACTCCGGTACGAAGAGAACAGGATTTTGGGGCAGCAGATTATGCAGCACAGTACCAGTCGGATCGTACCTACGAGATGAAAGGTTCTGAAAGTGATATACATAGCCTGGATGTTGAGAAGGCATTATCCGATATGCACAAGGATCAGGTGCTGCAGCAGTATCAGTTCTTTGTGGGAGAGAACATTGAACAGAGCGGAATCCGGCAGATTACTGCAACGGATACTGCAAAAGTGCGAAATGTAGAAAACTTTAATTTATAAGAGTAATTTTGATTATAAAAAAATAAGAGACCGTTAGAAGGTAAGATTCCTAAGAATTCTTAAGAATCTTACCTTTTTTACTTGCGGCAGTTATGCTTCTTTTGTATAATTAAATTCAGGCTTGCCTGAAGAACGGGAAGTATAAGAGAAAGAGGATAGGATATGAAGAAAGTGCAGGAAGACTGGAAGGAAGAAATGCTACAGGTAGGTGTACTTACCAATACACATGGTGTGCGTGGCGAAGTGAAGGTATATCCGACAACGGATGATGTCATGCGTTTTAAAAAGCTGAAGCAGGTATTTTTGGATACTGGAAAAGAACCGATGGAGCTTCAGGTTACACAGGCGCGCTTCTTTAAAAATCTGGTAATATTAAAATTCAAAGAATTTGATAATATAAATGATGTAGAGAAGTATAAGAGCAGAGGGCTTTATGTAACAAGGGAAAATGCTGTAAAGCTGGCTCCGAATGAATATTTCGTGGCTGATTTGATTGGCTTAAAGGCAGTCGGAGATGACGGAGAAGATTTAGGTGAAGTAAAGGATGTACTTCAGACCGGTGCAAATGACATTTATGTATTACATAAAGATGGGGAAGATGATATTTTACTTCCGGCAATTAAGGATTGTGTAAAAAATGTCAATATAGAGGAAGGCACCATTACGGTACACCTTTTAAATGGACTTCGTGATATTAATAAGAAGTAGGTAGCAAAATGAATTTTCATATATTAACATTATTTCCGGATATGGTAGAACGGGGACTGAATACCAGTATCATCGGAAGAGCAGTTGGCAAAGGACTTTTAAATATAGAAACAATTAACATCCGGGATTATACGTTAGACCGTCATAAAAAAGTAGATGATTATCCGTATGGTGGCGGAGCCGGGATGGTAATGCAGGCACAGCCGATTTATGATGCGTGGCAGGCAGTGGCGCAGAAGATTGGAAGAAAGCCAAGAACAGTATATCTTACACCTCAGGGCAATACGTTTCAGCAGGAAATGGCAAAGGATTATGCGAAGGAAGAAGACCTGGTATTGCTTTGTGGGCATTATGAGGGCATCGATGAACGTGTGTTAGAAGAAATTGTGACGGATTATGTGTCGATTGGAGATTATGTGCTGACAGGAGGAGAACTTCCGGCAATGGTCATGGTGGATGCGATATCCCGTATGGTGTCTGGCGTACTGGCAAATGATGAATCCGGAACCACAGAATCCTTTGAAGGAAATTTATTGGAATATCCGCAGTATAGCAGACCGGAAGACTGGATGGGAAAGAAAGTTCCAGCTATTTTACTTTCCGGAGACCATGCAAAGGTAGAAGCATGGAGGAGAGAACAATCCATTAAAAGAACCATGGAACGAAGACCGGATTTGCTGGCAGATGCAGATTTGACAGCAAAGGAGAAAGCAATGGTTGAGCATTTGCTGGACAAATCACAGGGTAAATGCTAGAATGTGTCTAGCAGTAATAGGAATGGAAGAGATTCCGCAGGAGGAAGACGGTAGTGAAAAGCTTTTTTGATGTGCTGAAAACGATGTTTTACCGTAAAAATGCGAAGAGTTATGGGACGCCGGACCGGAGCAGAAAAGAGCCGGTGACACAACAGAAGGTACAGATAAGAAATACAGAGACCAGAAAGGCAGCCCCTTCGTTAAAAGAAAACGAACAGCATAACAGGTCAGAGAGGACAAACAGTAAGGTGGATAAAGGAATGGATAAGGAAGATTTCTTATTAAAGCAGATTGATGAATTCCGTGAGAAAGCAAAACAGCTTCAGGCTTTGCTTGTTACAAAAGAAGACAAAGTGCAGGAATTACAGAATATCGTAGATGAAAGAGAAGAAAAAGCAAAAGAACTGCAGCATGTTTTAAATGCACGTAAATCAGAAGCAGATGTTCTTCTTACCGGAGTACACGGTCAGATGGAAGAAATGATTAACCGTGTAGAAGAAAAATTGAATGCACTGTCTGAAAAGATTGCAGCAGACGTAAGTGATTCCACCGGAAGAACCGCAGAACAGACTGCACAGATGCAGGCATCTTTACAGGAAATTTCCCAGCAGTTAGATAGCATGAAACTGGAACTGGCTGAGAAAATACATACCGAAGATGTAAAGTGCTACCGCAATATGCAGGACTTAATTAAAGAGCTTACCGTTAAGTTAGAGGAAAATGATACTTTAGAGAAGAGCTTGAATACCGTAAAAGGTTATGCAAAATGCTTAACCTGGTTTTCTGTTATCAATTTTGTAGTATTGGTGGCATTTATTCTATATTCTCTTGGAGTATTTAATTTTTAAGCAGTAGTTAAAACGAGGAATTATATGACACAGGGAAAGAGAAAGACATGGGTAATTGGACATAAGAATCCGGACACAGATTCTATTTGTGCGGCGATTGCCTATGCAGATTTAAAAAATCAAACAGAGGACGGTATTTTTATACCGAAAAGAGCAGGACATATGAACGAAGAGACGAAGTATGTCCTAAAATTTTTTGATGTACCGGAACCGGAACTGGTAACAGATGTCGGTGCACAGATTAAGGATATTGAATATCGTAGAACGGAGGGCGTCAGCAGTCACATTTCCATTAAACGGGCATGGGAGCTGATGAAGAATTTAGATGTCGTGTCATTGCCGATTACTGACAATGAGAACAATCTGCAGGGAATGGTTGTTACCAGTGATATTGCAAAATCCTATATGGATGTATTGGACAACCGGATTCTTGCAACTGCCCGGACGCAGTATAAGAATATTGTTGAAACTTTAAATGGAACTCTTGTAACAGGAAATGAGCATGGTTACTTCATAAAAGGTAAGGTTGTTGTTGCGGCTACCACACCGGATATGATGGAGCAGTATATTGAAGATGACGATATGGTTATCTTAGGAGACCGTTATGAATCACAGTTCTGTGCATTGGAAATGAATGCAAGCTGTGTGATTGTCTGTTCCGGAGCGAAGATTACAAAGACCATTGTGCAGCTTGCAGAAGAGAAAGACTGTATGCTTATCAGCACACCATATGACACATTTACCGTGGCGCGTTTGATTAATCAGAGTATGCCGATTAAATATATTATGAAAAAGGAGCATCTGATTACATTCGAATTAGAGGATTATGTGGATGATGTGAAAGAGACTATGTCTAAAGTGCGTCATCGTGATTTTCCGGTACTGGATGAGAATGGAAAATATGTCGGTATGTTTTCCAGACGAAATCTTTTAAATTTACAGAAAAAACAGGTGATCCTTGTTGACCATAATGAAAAATCCCAGGCAGTAGATGGAATCGAAGATGCAGAAATTTTAGAAATTATTGACCATCACCGACTGGGCAGCCTTGAGACGATTGCTCCGGTATTTTTCCGGAACCAGCCATTGGGCTGTACTTCAACGATTATTTATCAGATGTATCAGGAAAAGGGAGCAGCCATTGATAAAAAGACAGCCGGAATTCTTTTGGCAGCAATTATTTCAGATACCTTGATGTTCCGTTCACCGACCTGTACACAGATGGACCGGGCAGCAGCAGAAGCACTGGCGAAGATTGCAGAAGTAGATATTGAAGAGCTGGCCAAGAAGATGTTTGAAGCCGGCAGTGATTTTAAGAAAAAGACAACAGAAGAACTGTTTTATCAGGATTTTAAAACCTTCCATACCGATGAATTTGATTTTGGTGTAGCACAGCTTAGTGCCATGAGTGACGTGCAGCTTGGCATGGCGAAGAAGAAGCTGCAGCCATATCTGGAAATTGCATTGGGAGAACAGAAACTGGATGCCGTATTTGTGATGCTGACGGACATTCTGGATGAGAATTCGGAAGTAATCTATGCCGGAGCACAGGCAGGCAGCCTTTTAAAGGAGTGCTTTGGAGAGCCGGATGAATCAGGCAGCTTTTACTTAAAGGGAGTAGTATCCCGTAAGAAACAGATGATTCCGACATTAATGGCAGGATTGCAGCAAGCGTAAATGCTTATGGCAGGATGAAAGCAGGTATAAATGCCCATATCAGAGACAGAAATAAGATAACAACTTATACAGGAGAATTGAAATGGCGAAAGAAACATGGAAGCCGGGTAATATGTTATATCCGGTTCCAGCAGTGATGGTAAGCTGCCAGAGACCGACAGAAAAACCGAATATTATTACGGTAGCGTGGGCAGGAACGGTATGTACGAATCCGCCAATGCTTTCCATATCTGTCCGTCCGGAACGATATTCCCATGGAATAATCGCGGAAACCGGCGAATTTGTTGTAAATCTTGTGACGAAGGATCTGGTCTGCGCCACGGATTATTGTGGCGTAAAATCCGGCCGTGACGTTGACAAGTTTGATGCCATGCATCTGACACCACTGAACCTTCCGCAGGTATCGGCACCGGGAATTGCAGAAAGTCCGGTAAACATTGCCTGCAAAGTAAGCCAGATATTGCATCTTGGAAGCCATGATATGTTTTTGGCAGATGTTGTAGGCGTTACTGTTGATGATTCCTATATGAATGAAAAAGGTAAATTCGAACTGAATCAGAGCGGGCTGGTGACTTATTCCCATGGAGAATATTTTCTGCTGGGTAAGAAGCTTGGAAGCTTTGGTTACAGCGTAAAGAAGCAGAAGCCTTCAAAGAATGGCAGAAAGAAGAAAGCGAAGTAAAAGAGCGAAATAAAAAAGAATAAAATAAAAAGGACAAAATAACTGAAAATATAAGAAATTATAGAAAGCGGAACAGAGAGAAAAATCTTCTCGTTGTTCCGCTTTTTGAATAACATTTATTTTAGATATTTATTTTAAAAGTAAATCCATCAGACAGGCAAATACATCATCTGCCTGATTCTGCCAGTTGGTGCAGATGGCTTCCGCCTGTTCCTTTGTCTGGACAGTTAAAGTAAAATCAAGGCGGGTACGGCCTTTTTCCCGGAGCTGGCATCGCACACCGTATTCCTGTTCCGGTGTTTTGTAATAATCGGATAGATATGCATTTTCTGTTTTAATGGCAAGCTTATTTGCCTGAAAATAAGCAGCAATATCTTCTTCAATAGAAGGGGATATTTTGTCATGAAAAAAATGCAGCGTTTCTTTTCCGGCAGGGGTAATGATATACCGTGTACTGTTGTGAGTGTTTTCCGTACGGACAAGCCCGGAATCCATCAGGTCATGAATGACCTGCTGAATCGTAAAGTAGTCGGTATATTCCCTGTCTAAAAAGAAATCTGAAATCTGCGCATTGGACAATGGAAAATCAATATGTTCAAGCATGTGCAGAATAATTAATTTATATAAAGTAGCTGGTTCAGCCATAAAATCACCTCTTAGTTGCTAAGCGTCCCTGGTAAGTATTCCGTTCTTTTAAGCGGCGGTGAATCTGATTTAAAACAGTCCGTTTTCCAGTGCTCCACATCGGCGCAATCAGTAAATCCTTCGGACCATCGCCGGTAATCCGGTGAATCACCATTTCCGGCGGCAGAAGCTCCAGACAGTCAATAATCATTTCACAGTATTCATCCATGGAAAATACCGGAAAATGCGTCTTTTCATAATAAGCGGCTAAATCGGTGCCGGATAATACATGAAGCAGCTGTAGCTTGATTCCCCAGACCGGGAGATTTGCAATTGCCTGAACGGAAGCAGACATCATTTCTCTGGTTTCGTGGGGCAGTCCTAAAATCAGATGAACAATCACCTTGATAGAAAGGGCGTGAAGGGCGAAGAGACTTTTTTGAAAAGTCTCATAAGTAAAGCCGCTTCGTGTAAACACTCTGGTGTCATCATGGATTGTCTGTAAACCAAGTTCCACCCAGACGGTTTTCTTTTCATTGATTTCGGCAAGCAGTGAAAGAATCTCAGGCTGCAGACAGTCAGGTCTTGTGGCAATGGAAATAATAACCACATCCGGGTCATTTACTGCCTGCATATAAAGATCCCGCAGGTGTTCCACAGAACCATAAGTATTCGTGAATGCCTGAAAATATGCAATGAATTTGTTACAGTTTCTTTTTGCTCTCAGAATCCTTTTTTCAGTTTCTAACTGCTCTGTGATAGAAAGTGTGGGAGAGGCGGCAAAATCTCCGGAGCCACCGGCAGAGCAGAAAATACAGCCTCTGGTATCTAAGCGTCCGTCACGGTTGGGACAACTGAGTCCGGCATTTAATGCAATCCGGTATACCTTTTCGTGATAGGTATTTTTTAAATAGAAGTCCAGAGAGTGGTAGCGCTTCTCCCCCCACAGTGAAATCGTGTCGTTTTTCATTAGCGGATGTGTGATTTGACTGCCTGGCTTACCACTTCGGCAACACGCGGGTCAAATGCTTCCGGCATAATAAAGTCTTCATTTAATTCTTCATCAGATACTAACCCTGCAATTGCTTTTGCAGCAGCAAGCTTCATTTCTTCTGTAATCTGGGAAGCGTGTCCTTCTAAGGCACCTTTGAAGATTCCCGGAAAAGCAACGACGTTGTTTACCTGATTCGGGAAATCACTTCGTCCGGTTCCGACCACTTTAGCACCTGCAGCTTTGGCAAGGTCTGGCATGATTTCCGGAGTAGGATTTGCCATGGCAAAAAGAATGGCATCCTTATTCATGGATGCAACCATTTCCTGAGTCACGATATTCGGTGCGGAAACACCAACGAAGATATCAGCACCCTTTAATGCATCGGCAAGGGTACCGGATTCATTGGAAAGGTTGGTAATTTCGGTCATTTTCTTCTGCATCCAGTTTAGGTCAGGATAATCTTTGCCGATGATTCCCATGCGGTCACACATAATAACATTTTTAAAGCCGTAAGTCAGTAACAGTTTGGTGATGGCAACACCGGCAGAACCGGCACCATTTACAACAACGCGGCAGTTTTCTTTTTCTTTTCCGGTTACTTTTAATGCGTTGATGATTCCGGCAAGAACAACAATAGCAGTACCATGCTGGTCGTCATGGAAGACCGGAATATCAAGCATTTCCTTTAAACGCTCTTCAATTTCAAAACAACGTGGAGCGGAAATATCCTCTAAGTTGATGCCGCCGAATCCCGGAGCAATATTTTTAACAGTTTTTATAATTTCTTCGGTATCCTGTGTGTCAAGGCAGATTGGAACAGCGTTGACATTTCCGAATTCTTTAAACAGTACACATTTTCCTTCCATAACCGGCATGGCTGCGTACGGTCCGATGTTTCCAAGACCAAGAACAGCACTTCCGTCTGATACAACGGCAACGGTGTTGGCTTTCATGGTATAGGTATAAGCTTCTTCTTTATTTTCTGCGATGATACGGCAAGGAGCCGCAACACCAGGTGTGTATGCGATAGATAAATCTTCCCGGGTCTTTACCGGTGTCTTGGAGATGGTTTCTAATTTTCCATTCCATTTTTTATGCATTTCAATTGCTTTTTCGTTGGTATCCATAGTTCGTCTCCTTTTCTTAGCCATTGATTACTTCCGTCTAGTATCATATCATTAAAAAATTTTTAAAGCAAGAAAAAGGACTTCCTATTTGAAAGAAACTGTTGTATAATACGAAAAGACGAATCTTACGTTCCAATTATTTTTATTTCAAAAAGAAATCCCAATTATTTAGCAGATAATCAAATAAGCAAGAGGTAAGGAGAATAGAATGAGAGAGAAGTATGAAAGTCTTTCTGCAGCAGTGTTGCGTGAATTGGCGAAAGCAAGGGGAATGAAAGGAATTTCTACCTTAAAGAAAGCTGAATTAGTAGAAGCTATGCTGGCGGAAGATGAAAAGGAAGCAAAGGTGCAGGAAGCAAAGAAAGAAGCAGAAGGTACAACAGAAACTACGGAGCAGGTAGCAGAAACCAGAACCTATCGCGCAGAACGTCCGCACCGGGAAAATGCAGCGAGGGGACATGAGGGCGAGATACGTCGAAGCACAGTAAGACATACACCGGATGAGCATATTTCGGAAAAAGATGAAACGGAGCGTGTGGCAGAAGAAAACAAGGACTTAGACAGCGGTGTGAAGGCACATGGAATTCTTGAAGTTATGCCGGATGGATTCGGATTTATCCGTTGTGAAAATTATCTGCCGGGAGAGCATGATGTCTATGTTTCTCCATCCCAGATTCGTAAGTTCAATCTGAAAACCGGAGATATTGTGACCGGAAATACCAGAATTAAGACACAGGCTGAGAAATTCTCTGCATTATTATACATTACTTCTATTAATGACCTGCATCCGTCAGAGGCTGTAAAGCGGAAGAATTTTGAAGATTTAACTCCGATTTTTCCGGATGAGAGAATCCGGCTTGAGACAAGCCATAGTGCAATGGCAATGCGAATTGTAGATTTAGTATCTCCGATTGGTAAGGGACAGCGTGGAATGATTGTTTCCCCACCAAAAGCAGGTAAGACTACATTATTAAAAGGTGTGGCACAGGCAGTAAAGCAGAATAACCCGGAGATGCATCTGATTATCTTATTAATTGATGAGCGGCCGGAGGAAGTTACCGATATTAAGGAAGCAATTGAAGGACCAAATGTAGAAGTTATTTATTCTACCTTTGACGAATTGCCGGAGCATCATAAGAGAGTATCCGAGATGGTAATTGAGAGGGCAAAACGTCTGGTAGAACAT
>OGOW01001000.1_pt1 | contig 28428 bp, 29 predicted proteins | sample 1552781 | NCBI WGS metagenome assembly OGOW01 (sample SAMEA2580145, study PRJEB22360) | human gut metagenome | biome: human gut; feature: human-associated habitat; material: faeces | place: Denmark | collected 2008/2010
GTTGGGGAGCCGATGCGCTGGCACTGATGCACGACTATGTAGTGACCATGATGCTGTATGTGCTATATCTGACCTATGCCATTGCCGCCCTTGTCACCATTTACGCCAGCCTGCAAATCTTCATCAAGATGAATGCCGGTGAGGAAGGTATAGTCAAGGAGATACTCATGGTTGTGGGAGCCTGTATGTTCATGATCGGAGCCTCTATCGTATTTCCGGCTTTCTTTGGATATCAAGTATAGAAAACACTCATCTGCGCAGAGAGTAGCATAATGTCTAATTAAAAACAAAAAAACGAATGTTGCAAAAAATCAAGAAAATGATGAAGGGCATCTGCTCTTCCGAAAGAATCAAGATGCTTTCACTTATGTTGCTGGTCGGAACGGTGACCGCCTTCGCCCAGAATGCGGCCGGTGATTACTCCGCCGGAACGACTGCCCTCGGCACGGTGACGGACGAAATCGCCAAGTACGTGCCGTATGTGGTGAAACTGTGTTACGCCATTGCCGGTATTGTAGCCGTTGTGGGAGCAATCAGTGTGTATATAAAAATGAACAACGAGGAACAGGATGTCAAGAAGTCCATCATGATGATTGTGGGCGCCTGTATCTTCCTTGTGGCCGCGGCACAGGCACTTCCGTTGTTCTTTGGTATCTCCGCTTGACAGCGCATGGGAACCGGAACGGACAACAGCCGCTACACGGGATACCCACTGTTCAAGGGGCTTCAACGGCCTCTTGAACTGATGGGGCTTCAAGGCAGATATATCTATTGGGCAGCGGGAGCTATCGGTGGGGCCATTCTCGGCTTCATCTTGATCTACTGCCTGATAGGATTCCTTGCCGGGCTGCTCACTTTGGTGGCATCCCTCGCCGTAGGTGCAGGATTTATCCTGCTAAAACAGCGCAAAGGGCTGCACAGCAAGAAGAACGATAAGGGAGTATTCATCTATGCTTATTCAAAAAGGAAATGATAATGACCGAAGTTTATAAAAAAGGTAAAACCGTTTGGTTGCTTATTTCAAGTGTTCTGCTATTCGTTTCTTGCGGAGAACGGCAGGCAACAAAATCCGTTACGGTGGAAGCGCAACAGACAGCCGGTAAAATCCGGCAAAACTGGACAACCGCTTGCCGTCCGTTGGCAATCACTTTAGAGGGAATGGAAGCCAAGCTGCCGGATATCGGTGTGTACCTGCACCTTGCGGATGCCACAGACACGGAACGGAACGCCTTTCACGGTGTACCGTTTGTTTACGAGAATGGGCGTTATGTGGCGAAGAGACATCATACTGTAACCGCTGACACGCTCGCTGTCGTGTATGCCTGCTTCCCTTATCATAGAGGACTGGCCGCAGATGATAGTCTTGTGCTGGCGGCCCCTTTCGGGGAGAACCTGTACGGCGTGGAGACTGCCCGACATATCGGCAAGGAGATTTCCGTGGAAATGGATTGGCGCAGTTCGATGGTGCTGCTCGGTATCGGCTGCGAGAGTGACCGGCTGCAAGAACGGCTGGACGGACTTGCGCTTATGGGTGAAAACCTTTGCGAACGGGCCACCTATCAGCCTTACTTGGGCAAATGGCAACCTGTGAGCAAAGGTGGCACGCTGAACGCCACGGATGCAGACTGTCTGCTGAACAATGGCCGGAGACATGACTTCTATCTGGTGCCTACCGATACGGAAGGTGCAGTGACGGTTGTCGCCACTATTGACGGACACCCATACACTGTACGGACAACATTGCCGCCCATGCAGGCAGGAAGCCTTGTGAGGCTGAACCTGCGCAAAAGCAAGGAGGGGCTGGCGGTGAGTGGCAGTTGGGTGGAAACCCGGCGCAAACTCCGCTACCGACCTATGCAACGTGTGGATTCCGTGGAAGTAGGCCACTATCTGCAAAGGGACGGCGGGATATGCACCGAGCGTGACAGCAATTCCATTGCCGTGGTGGTGGAAACAGACGGAAGACAGGGCAAAGCGGTGGCGTTGCGCGACTGCGAGGGCCGGTATTGCCATTCCAGAAAGGCTTTAACTGTCGGAAAGAGCTTTCAGACCATTGACGGTAAACGCAAAGAGGGAGTCATCAATCCCCGACAAACGGATGAAATCAGTGACGAGAACAGACTCATCTTTACTGCGGAAATACCCTATGGCGAGCAATGCGCTTTCGGTTTTACAGACGGTGCCGGCCTTACCCAAAGGCTGATTGACAAGTATCGCCAAACGGAGTATGTCCACGGAAAAAACGGAGGTCTGTTCGCCCGGAAAGAGATGCTTTCCGAAGTGGAACGGCATCCGGGAAGCTATGTACCGTCACTTGCAGAGCTGGCACAGTTCTATTATCGCCGACAACTCGGAGAAGTGACCGACTGTGAACTGATGCAGGGAGAATACCTGACCGTCAGCGAAAGTTCAGACAAGACCTTTTACCTGATTGACATGGAGAACGGCATTGTGACCGGCACCTTGTCGAAACAATACGCAGGCTTACGACTGCGGTTATTCTATCTATTTTGATTCACCTAAAAAACAACACAAATGAACAACCTGGTAATATACAACGAAGCGGAAATCAATTCAGTGGAAATCTGTGTGCTTCCACCTTTATTCAAAGTAAAAGTAGCTATGGACTCCGACACCGATGCCACTGTGACGATTACAGACATTGGCGGTAGAGAGGATTTTGCATCCGTGTGCATTGGAACGAACCGGAAGGAGTTCACCGATGTAGAGTTTACCGACAGGGAAAGGCTCTATATTGGTAGGGAAGTGGCACGCTGTATTGCGGCGGACATCGCCCTGTTTGTAGGACATGGCATCGTGCCTTACGAATGTTGCAATGAACATCCTACGTTTGACCTGTTCAAGTTTTCGGATAAATGGGAGAATGATTTAGCCTTCGGTATCCGAAAGATTTATTACGCCCGACGTGACGGAAGCCCCAAACAATAACGCCCATGACTATTTATATTCTATTGATTCTTTCGGCTATCGGTACGGGTATGGCCATATCGGTATACACTTTTGGCACAGGAGGAAAGCGCAAGCGTATCTTCCAGGACATCTACTTCTCCGTGGAAGACAACAAGGGTGTCGGCGTGGTCTATACCAAAAACGGGGAGTATGCGGCTATCCTGCGCATGGAGAATCCGGTGGATAAATACTCTGCCGACATAGACGGATACTATGAATACACCCGACTGTTCACCGCCATTGTCCAGACACTTGGTGAAGGATACGCGCTGCACAAGCAAGACATATTCGTACGCAAGCCGTTCCGTGAGGAGAATGGAGGCAAGCGTGAATATCTGTCAGAATCCTATTTTCGCTACTTTGATGGCAGGGAATATACAGACAGCCTGACTTACCTGACCGTGACACAGGAAGCGCAAAAGAGCCGCCTCTTTTCTTTCGACAACAAGAGGTGGCGTGACTTTCTGGTGAAAATCCGCAAAGTACAAGACCAATTGAAGGATACCGGCGTACGTGCCGAGTTTCTGACAAAGGAAGCCGCCTGCGAGTATATCGACCGCTATTTTGCCATGGACTTTACCCACAAGACACTCTCAATGAACAACTTCAAGGTGGATGAGGAATGTGTGCGCATGGGTGACCAGAAATGTAAAATATTCTCACTCGTGGATGTAGACAGCATCAACCTGCCCGGCTTGGTACGTCCCTTTGCCAATATCGAGGTAAACAACACGCGGATGCCTGTTGATTTAATGGCAGCCATTGACCAAATCCCCGAAGCGAGGACGGTCATTTACAACCAGATGATTTTCATTCCTAACCAAAAGAGGGAGCTTGCACTACTGGAAAAGAAGAAAAACCGCCACGCCAGTATTCCCAATCCGGGCAACCAAATGGCCGTAGAGGACATCAAGCAAGTGCAGGAAGTCATGGCCAGGGAGGGAAAGCAACTGGTATATACGCATTACAACCTTGTAGTGTGCTGCAACAATGATACCGATTTGCAGAAGCCGACCAATCATCTGGAGAATACATTCGGGCGCATGGGAATCCATATTTCCAAGAGGGCTTACAACCAACTGGAGCTGTTTGTCAATTCGTTCCCAGGCAACTGCTACGGCATGAGTGCGGAGTATGACCGCTTCCTGACGTTGGGTGATGCCGCCACATGCCTGATGTATAAAGAAAAGATACAGCACAGCGAGGAAACTCCGCTAAAAATATACTATACGGACAGGCAGGGCGTGCCGGTGGCCATAGACATCACAGGAAAAGAGGGAAAGAACAAGCTGACAGACAACTCCAACTTCTTCTGCTTGGGACCTTCGGGAAGCGGGAAGTCGTTCCACATGAATAGTGTAGTGCGCCAACTGCACGAACAAGGAACCGATGTGGTGATGGTAGATACGGGTAATTCATACGAGGGGTTGTGTGAGTACCTCGGTGGAAAATATATCAGTTACACCGAAGAAAAGCCCATTACGATGAACCCTTTCAACATCACGCAAGCGGAACTGAACATTGAGAAGATAGACTTTCTGAAGAACCTGATACTGCTGATATGGAAAGGTTCGGACGGTAAAATTTCGGAATTGGAGTTCCGTATCATCGAGCAGATTGTGACAGACTACTACGATGCCTATTTCCACGGCTTCGGGGGGTATGACCCGGTGCAGCGCGAAACACTGCGCAAGACACTGACCGCCGCCGAAAAGCGCAGAGGCACGTGGAGTGTAGAGGAAATGGAGACACTCGGTGAGAAGATTGATGCAAAAATCAAACTGTTGGAGGAACGGCGGAAAGCTTTGACGGTGGCTTTGCTGTCGTTCAATACCTTCTACGAATACTCCTGTGAACGGTTGGAACTTATTTGTCTGGAGAACAACATCACCGAAATCGACTACGACAAATACTCGTACATGATCCAGCCTTTCTATAAGGGTGGCAACTACGATAAGATACTTAACGAAAATGTGGACACCACGCTGTTCTCGGAGACCTTTATTGTTTTTGAAGTGGATGCAATCAAAGAAAATAAGAAACTTTTTCCTATTGTCACGCTTATCATCATGGACGTGTTCCTGCAAAAAATGCGTCTGAAAAAGAACCGGAAAGTCCTTGTGATAGAGGAAGCGTGGAAGGCTATCGCCTCACCACTCATGGCGGAATACATCAAGTTTATGTATAAGACGGCAAGAAAGTTTTGGGCAAGTGTCGGTGTAGTGACCCAGGAAATACAGGACATTATAGGCAGCGAAATCGTGAAAGAGGCCATTATCAACAACTCCGATGTGGTGATGCTGCTTGACCAAAGCAAGTTCAAGGAACGCTTCGGCAACATCAAGACCATTCTCGGGCTGACCGATGTGGAGTGCAGGAAGATATTTACGGTCAACCGGCTGGAAAACAAGGAAGGACGCAGTTTCTTCCGGGAGGTATTCATCCGACGTGGTGCAACCAGCGGAGTGTATGGCGTGGAAGAGTCAAGGGAATGCTACATGACCTACACCACCGAACGGGCGGAAAAAGAGGCCCTGAAACTCTACAAGGCAGAGCTGAAATGCAGCCACCAAGAAGCCACGAAAGCCTATTGCCGGGACTGGGAGCTGTCGGGCATCGAAAAATCGTTGCCTTTTGCCCAAATGGTAAACAAGGCAGGTAAAGTATTGAACCTGAAAGAAACACAATCCTAAAAACATATTATCATGCAAGAAGAAAAATTTATCAACGAGTTCTGGAAATCCAACGAACGCAGCAATTTCTCCAAAGAAGCGACGGTGCTGTTCTTCTACCTTATTTATATCTGGAAGAACGAGGGCAAACCCGAAAAATTCTATGTGCATCCGGCAAGCCTGCTTTGCAAAGTGCGCGGATTTACCGTAAAGGACGTGCTATCAGCCAGCAAGGAACTGCAAGAGCGGAACTACATCCGCTTTACGGCGCCGGAAAAGGACTGGTGTTCGGGAGAATACAGCCTGTGCATGGAGCGTGCCGGGCAAGGGAAAGAGATAGCGGTTGACAGTAAATAATCCTTTAAACGCCCGCTCTGCCATGTATAGAATCCTGTTGCTTCTGACCGTAGCCTGCACCTTTGTCCTTTCGGCAAGGGCACAGCATGTGAACTACGACAAGAAAACGGTAGCCGCCATGGTTGCCGCCTACGGCACGGAGGCGATGGCCGAAGCCTATTACAATGAGCAGGTGAAAGCCATACTGGAACGGTATAACGCCGCCGAAATCGCCGCCGCCGGAATTTTTACATCCAAATTCCTTGACCGCAAGGGATTGACGGAACTAGGTATCTGGAGCAGCCACACGGAGAACCAATACTACCGGAGGATTTACCACCTGGTAAGTGTCAAAATCATGCCGAAGATATGGACGGTAGCCGGGATGATGCTCCGCTCACCCCAGACCGCCCTTTATTGGGGAAGCTACCTGATGAAAATCTGCACGGAAGTGAAAACGCTCTGTATGCAGTTTGAGTCGGTAGTGACCAATGGCAGCCTGTCGTTCAGCAACATCGCTTTCCTGCAACTGAATCCGCAGGTGGCCTCGCTGTTCACCCTGTCGGAGAACGGCGGTATCGACTGGGAAACCTTCCTTGACGATTTGGGCGACGTTCCGCACCACTTCACCAAAGAGAACCTAAAGGCTGACTTGGACAAGCTCTATAACATGGGGGTGAGTATCGCCACTGCCGGTACGGAGAACTTAAGCGGACGTATCTTGGGAGAGAGCAGTTTCCATGGCCTGCTGCAAGGGAACATAGCCACCATAGCCCACGCCGTGGAAAGCAGCTATGACTTGTATCAGAGCCTTGACCGGTCAGTAGGTGGCACGTTGCTCTCCTTAGTCGGAGGAACGGAGAATGTGGCAGGGCTGTTCCAACTTGACAATTACAACCTGACGGCATGGATGACCGACTACCTGCGCGAGACAATGGGGCAATATTACACCCAACGGTGGTACATTTACCGCAGGGATGCCGGGCAGGAGGTGCTTTGCGACTATTCTCCTGCCACGGACGACAACAGCATAATTAACGGCGGGGAATGGACACGATTCAGCACCTCCGATGCCAACTTCTACCCGAATGCCGCCCAGACCGAGCAGATACTCCGCAACTCGGAGCGCCATGCCGGATGGTCAAGGATCCAGGTGGAGCAACTGAACAGGCAGAATGACGGCAATACCTACGCTATCAGCTACTACCGCTCCAGCTATATCATTTCGCAAAAGGGCAAGCAAACCAAGAAAGCCTACGCATACAGTATCAGAGTGACGAAAAGCTGGAACCATACGGAAGAAGTGTATGAGGACGTGTTCGACTCATATACCATGGACTTGAACACTTTTAAGAGGCAACTTCAAGCCCGGCTGTCGGAATACAACGAGAACGAGGAAGGCCTCGTATATTACATCGGCTCCGATGCGAAAAACTACTACCAAGCTACGGATGAAGCAAAGTTGAAGGGCTGCGAGAGCGTGATGATAAGCGTGACCTGCCATGAGGGGGTAAGCCTGATTTCCGGCACCACCCAATACAAATGCCGCAGTTGCGAAGGCAGCCTGAACGCCCACTCGAAGGAGTGCGTGATGCGGACAACCGTGCCGGGAGACGAAACACTGGACCTGTCCGGTTTGGACGAACTGGAGCAGGAATACAATGGGGAGGCCGCCGCACTGCAAGCCCTGATAGACGAGCTGAAGGTTGAGAATGCGGAACTAGTCAAGCAGATAGCTTCCGCCACCGTGGAGGAAGCCGCCGCCCTTCGGCAAGCCTATAACAACAATAAGAACGAAATAGACCGGATAGAGACGGAACTTTCCGCCGTGTGTCGGAAGCAGGCGGAATTGGCACAAGCCAAAGAGGAAGCCGCTGCCGACAACGACGTGCCTACCGATGATTACTACCGTATTCCGGCAATCATGCAGAACTGCAAGGCGGCCTACGATCTGACATGGAAAGGCGAAGGTCGGTGGTCGGGCTATACCTACCTGCGTGAGTCCGCCGCCCCGAACATCAACGGGGTGATTACATTCCGTGCCTCGTTGCGGATTGCCCGGAAGCCGAAATACTTTCTCGGTATCAAGATACACCGCGCCATTATGGAAATCAGTTGGGAACTGACCGCCGAATACAGCGACACGGAGGTGGTGGACATCATTCAATTAGATTCGGAGAAAAGCGAGACTGAGAAGAAGAACGAAGTGAATAGCCGCCTGTCGGAAATCGCCCGTGAATACCCCTCCTGTGAGATAAGCACGGAATACTTCCGGAGCGAACCGCCGGAAACAGATAACACCGGGGACACCTTTCATCTGCTGTGGTCATCAGACCGACTGGAAATCGCCCGTCAGGTGCATACGAGACTGAGCCATATCTATGCCGACTTGGTATCGCTGGAGAAAATGATGCACTACAAGCTCTCCATTGTAGATGTGTTGCGTGATGCGGCTCCCTATATCAATGAGGAACGAGGACGGCGGCTGACTCTGGTAGAGCAATGCCGGAGACGGTGGTTGCGCGGGGCGGCTGAAAGCCTGCACTCCGTGGACTATAACGGCAAATACGAAGATAAAGAAAGGAGGAACGAAAATGAATAACCGGACACGATACCTGCTCCTGCTCCTGTTGGCGGTGCTGGACACCCATGTGAAGGCGCAATGGAATTTCGACATACCTGTGGTGGAAGCCTACATCAACGACCACAAGCAGCAGCGGAGCCTGTTGCTGGCACGCTCCACTCTGGAACTAAGCAACCAACTGTTGCATGAATACAGCAGCGATGCTGCCGTGGGATACAAGGAACTGAATATCGACTTTGACAAGTACACGAGGGCATTTGATGTGATTGACGTACTGTACCAATCGCTCCGTACCTCGCTGAATGTCTATTCTACCTATAACACAGTGAGTGACCGTATCGGAGATTACAAGAATCTGTTAGGAGATTATCGAAAAAAGGTGTTGGAACGGGGAAAAATCTCTCCGGCCGACACCTTGCTTATCAGCGTGAACCTGCGCTGCATACGGAAGATAACCGATGAAGGAAAATCGCTGTACCGTTCGGTGACTGACCTTGTGCTGTATGCCACCGGTGCTGCCGCCTGCTCGACCTCTGACCTGCTGTTGATATTGGAGGGTATCCATATCGGGCTGGATAACATCGAGGCGCATCTGAACAAGGCATACTTTGAGACATGGCGGTATATCCAATTGCGAATCGGCTATTGGAAAGAGAGTGTCTATCGACAACGGGGCAAGGCAGAAATCATTGAAGGAGCATTTGGGCGGTGGAGAGAAGCCGGAAGGCTATGGTAAATTGAAAGTCGAAAATTGAAAAAGAAGTGATGAAGGAACTGAATATGAAGCATCTGAAAACAATAGGGAAAGGAATTGCAGTGGCAGTAGGACTTATGCTCTGCAAGGCTATGAATGTGGGGGCGCAAAGTGTGACCTATAACCATGATGCCGCCAAAATGAACCAGATAACGGTGGGTGAAACAGGCTCCGGTTCACTGACTCCCAGCCTCTATTACCAAACACTGCACAAGTCGTACAGCAAGAGTGCGGCGAGCAAGAACAAACTATCGTACCGTACCCTTGCCGGGGTGAGCCTGTATAACCAAGTGGACGAAGCGGAAGCGTTGGACTCGGCAATGCTGGCACGGGCGAAGATAGAAGCCTTGAACGTGGCTGACCGCAGTGGCGGTGCGCTCGATGTGGCGTGGGCGGCAGAGGGAGGAAAGATAACCGACAAAATGAGAGACTTTGAGCGGAATATCAACCGTATCCTGCAAACAGGCGGTAACGGTGACGACCAAAGCTATTGGAAAGAGCATTACCAGATGTTCCAATGCGCCATAAAAGCCACGCAGGATGCCTATATGCCCAATGCCCAGCGCAAAAAGCAATACCTGCGCATCTATACGGACGTGGCAAGGAAGAATGAAGAACTTATCCGCTACCTTGTCCGACTGTATAACGCACGCAAGACCTCGGAACTGCTTGCTTCGACCAACCAAATAGAAAACAGGAAGGCGCAAGTGGCGGCTACCGCTATGGGGCGGTGGCGTTCTGCCGGGTGGACTACCGTGGGTGGCAGGAAATGAAAAAGGAAAGGGAAAAAATTATTAACTTTATAAATAGCAACAAACATGAATCATCAAAATCAAATGTTCAATCATCCGCGGGAGATTTGTACCACTCAACGGGAGGACGGCAAGGTGCTGTTCAAAGCAAGAAATGCAGCCAGGTATTTAGGGCATGCAGGCAGCGACATTGCACTGCCGGAAAACGGTAAGACTGTGGGACGTACCCGGTGGACACAGAAAGACAGGTTGCTTATCCATGCCCTGCTGAAAGCGGACGGCCTATTGCCGGTACATGAGATTGAACCTAAGACGGAACAAACGAAAATTTCCTCTAATATCCAGTAGCGTATGGCAGACAATATCTTATCGGACTTTGGCATTGACATCCTCGAAGAAGAAATAGACGATGTGATATTCCAAACCAACGAGTTCCTGTGTGACGCCACATTCACCGGCTCACAAGGCCCTTTTTGGTGGTTACTGGTGGTTAGTACAATACTGTCCGCTTATACTTATTCAAGTTGTTGCTGTTCAGTGTTTTATAATTTTATGTTCCGTGAGACAAATCTCAAACGGGACAAAAATGGGACAAAACCACAGGAAAATAAGGTCAGGAACACTATTGAACTTCATGCACCTACAGTGGGCATTACCTTTTCATGTACAAAGGTACAAATTTGTCCCGTCAAAAACGAACAATTTTATCTATTTCTCTCATTAACAAACACTTTTTCTGATTATTGTACCACAAGAGATAACACAAGTACCTTTTATATACCAGTTTACCCTTTTTCTGAATACGTATATGTTAAACAATGTTTTCACTCATTTGGTCAATAGGCTATCGGATTGTTCAAACGGTAAATCGGACAATTGTACACAGTACTTGCCATACCATAAACGTCATATTGTGATAAGCGGCAAGCTGATAGAAGTAAAATCGTACTGTAATCCTGCCAAAACCAATGCCGGATAATTATCTGGACAAACGACCAATAATCATTGATTTTCAGACCTTTAATTAAATAAAATACCTAATTGAAATTCCAATATTACCATATACATTTGCGGTCAAAATCTATAATATAAACCAAAAAAGATAAGAAAAATGGAAGAATCAAAAACACCGAAAATGAATCTTGACCACGAGCGCAAGATTGTTGAACTCCAAGAACGGGTGAACCGTCTGGAAAATCTTTGCTACACGGCAAAGGAAGTTCTGAACCTTGAAGAAGCGTCCGCTTTTCTCGGTATAGCGAAAAGTACTCTCTACAAGATGACGCACCAGAACCGTCTGCCTTACTTCAAACCGGCAGGCAAGCTCATCTTCTTCGAAAAACAGGCTTTGCTGGACTGGGTGAAAGGCGCAAAGGCTTTGTCGGAGGAGGAACTGAAAGAGGAAGCCGCCCACAGGCTGATTGAAATGAACCAAAGGACATAGGCGTATGGAACTGGAGGAACTTGTTTCGATTATCAAAAGAAACGACCCTTTGCTGGCAAATGCGGTCAGCCACATGGCGGAGTATGTTCAAGACCGCTGTCCTGCGGCATACCCGAGCAAAGAGCAGACTGAGGCGGTGAACGACTATTTGCGGAGTGTACATGCCGACGGGGACGGCAACATGTCGGAACAGAACTGCGAGCACCGCCGTATCGCTTCACAGAAAATTACCATCGCTGCCATCCGTTTGCTGGACAGCCGACAGCTTGACAGGCTGCAAGACGTGCTTGACCATATCGCATACGACAGGGAGTATTATATGCCGGAGAGAGGATGCGGAATGTACCGCTGATTTTCTCTTTTGGCTGCACCATTTATAAATCATCTTCATATCAGAAAACAATGAAAACAGACTTGAACTATTGTATCGTGCTTTCGTCAGAACAGCTTTCGTATCTGGCAGGGAGCAAGTACGGCATTGACCGTATGAAGATTCTGCATCAGCTTATTGAGGCAGCAGTGTTGAAAGAGACCGAATATGCCATGAAAGGCTTCTCCACGACCTTACAGGTGGGGCAAGCCATCCTTTCGGAAGTGGATTTGTCCTGCAAGTTGGGCTACGACAAGAAGACCATATCCCGTGTATTGGACAAGATGAATCGGCTGGGAATTGTCGCATCCACACAGGGCAACCGGACAAGCGTCCATACGCTGAAATGTATATCGGCATGGATGCAGGACAACAGACGCATAGACAATCCCTTTTATGTCCGCCTGAAAGACAGATCCGGCGAAAGGGAGGAAATGTCTGTGAAGTCCGATGATAAGGTTTGTGCCGTGCCGGTGGTTTCCGGAAGCAATTCGGACAGCTCTGTCGGGGAACATTTCCCCAACTCGAAAGGTTGCGGACAGGTTGAAGCAATGGCAGAGGCAAGTCTTTCTGATGACGTTTTTCTTCCGTCGGATGAAATGCCTGTTGTATCTGACGAAGGCGAACTGCTTTCCCCTTCTTCCCTTATTCCTCCTGTTACGGCTTCTCCACAGCCTTTGGCAGAGGAAGAATCCGGTGATGGTGTTTCGGCTGAATGTCAGGCATGACCAAGTCAGAGGTGCATGTGTGTCCAGAGCTTTTGTGTCGGGTGTTGCAAGAAGTTCCCATGTCGTACAAATTCGCTCCGCTCATCCGTACCACATGGGCATATTCCGGCAGTCGCAAGCTCCCACCATGCTGTCCATTTTTAGATTACAATCTTACCTTTTACAACGTAACAGAATATGAATAAGAAAGAGAATACCGGCAAAGAGAATGGCAAGAACAAGAAAAAAGATTTCAGGCGCATCATGCGGCTTGAAGCCCGTGTGACGAAAGAGGAATACGCCCAAGTGGCAGAACTCGCCAAGACATGTGGTTTGTCCATGAGCTGCTACGTGCGCCGCACTGCTTTGGGGCAGCATCCACGGCAACGACTGTCCGAGCGAGAGGTGGAAGCCCTGTGCAGTCTGGCGGACGCAAGGGGTGACCTTATCCGCATCGCTGCAGCCGTTAAGTCCATACAGGCGGACAAGCGGGCGATGTATTTCAGTGATACCCGATTTGTGGAACAGTGGATGAGAGCCGCCACGCAGCTCATAAATCGCTGGAATCAGATAGAAAACTACCTTACCGAATAAATTTCCTTACCCGTCATGATAGCAAAAGCCTCTACTATTTCACACGGAGCAAATGCCATAAGATACTCCGTCAACAAGGAAAGGGCGGATCTGGTCAAAGCCAACTTGCTGCCTAATGATATTTCGCCGGAAGCGGTATACGGGCGGATGATGCTCGTGCAGAAGATGTTTGCGGACAGAATCAACAAGGGCAGACCGCTCGGCAGGAACGTGATAAGAATCGAGATTTCCCCATCCGAGGAAGAAAGCCGTGGTTGGGCGATGGATGACTGGGCACGTCTAGCAGACGAGTTCATACGAGTATTCGATTCTATAGACTTTTCCCATAAGACCGGACGGACCACCTCGAAGCGGACGAACCTCAAAGGCTCGCAATACATCGTCGCCCTGCACCGGGATGCCAAAAGTGGCATTCTCCATCTGCACATCGATGCCAACCGTGTAGACATGGACGGCAATGTCAATGCCAGCCAAAAGATTGGTGAGAGGGCGGTCATGGCTGCGAATATCATCAACGAAAGACGTGGCTGGGTTCAGTCCGAAAATATAGGCACCCGTCACAGGCAGGAGATTTCAGACTGTTGCATGGAGATACTCCGCTCCATGAAGAAATTCGACTGGAAGCAGTACGAGGCGGAATTGGAAAGACGGGGCTACAAGGTACATCTGCAAGAGAATGACGATGGCGGGGTTTACGGCTATTCCATCAAACGGGGCAACTCCATTTATAAGTCATCCGTATTGGGTGTTGGGCGAAATCTCACCCCCTCAAAGATAGAGGCAACTTGGGCAAAGGTGCATCCACAGGGAAGAAAGTCCGAACCGGTAAAATCGGATTTACGGCAAATACGGACAGCCGGAACTGTTCATGTTTTACAGTCTGCGAACACTCCGAATCCTGTATTCAAGCACTACGACATTACGACAGATGAATACCACCGTTACCGGGTGGAGATACCCGAAGCGGCGGATAATATCATCCGTCAGGAGTGCTCTTTGGAAGAAGCGCATCCGCTGGCTAAGATTGAGGAGATACAGCATACAGCCCTTTTGCTCTTTGCCGGGTATCTGGACGCTGCTACAAGCATGGCGGCTTCAAGTGGCGGCGGTGGTTCTGATACAGGTGGCTGGGGACGAGACAAGGACGAGGATGACCGTGAATGGGCTCGCCGCTGTGCAAGAATGGCGAACAGGATGTGCAAACGCAGAAAAGGGCTTCACAGATAAACAAACTTTCAAAAAACAGGATTTATGGGAATCGGAAAATCAAAGCATACGCAGATGGATATTGACGGCTTGATGGACGAGATTGGTGCGGAACATCAAGTCGAACAGGAGACAACAGCCGTAAAGGAACGACTGGAAGAATTACGGGCTGCCAAAGCGACTTTGCATGAGGCTGCCGAATCATTGAGACTGGCGACCGCTGCCCTGAATGAAGCAGTGGTTGCACTCAATGCCGCCAAAGACAGTGCGGACAACATCGTTTCCGGCATTTGCAGGGCAATTGTGGATGCGCAAGAAAATACGAAGTTCAAGGTAGAAATCGGACGAGAGGACTTGGAGCAGATGATGAACCTCACGCAGGCGGCATTGAAGACGGACGAGATTCTGATGAAGCAGCACCGTGCCGCACAGCGTCAAAACATAGAAGAACACGAGCGCAAGGTTGCAAACATACTCAGCCGTAACAAGGGTATCTGGATTTCGGATTTTTGGATGAAAGTGCTTGTTATCGCCATGCTGGTATATACTCTTTTGACTTTCCTATATGTGGAAATTAGAACATAAATCACTGCTAAATCAGAATTTACCGACACTTGCCCATTCATTAAAAGTGGTAGAAGTTCGTCACGTTGCTTAGTCAATTCTTCAATATTGGATTCATTCTGGAGATACATTTCAACAATATTGGAGACCTGTTCCGAAAAACGGATAATCAATTCACGAGTTGGTTTGCATAACTTTATACTGTTTAGGTTTTCTCTTGTCAGTTGTGGCTGTCCAGATCCAGAGATAGCACCCTCTACATTTGCATAGCGTAAAGCCTGTTTGATATATTCATTGTGTATTGAATCATCTATCATTTTAATAACCATTGCATTTCCTGTAATCCAAGAAAATGGAGCAGTTCTATTTACTGTACCGCAACTATTACCTCGACATGCCATAGCTATTTCGCTATTTTCATGGTTATAAGCGTGATATTTGCCTATGATACCATTAGCACCATAAACCTTGTATTTAGCGAATTCGTCAAGTTCTGATAATCCTAATGTTTTAGGTTGGTACATTTGACATTCGTTACCAAGCGTTGATGATTCCCATCCTCTTGGTATAAACCTCTTTAGCTTCTCATTCCAAACCATCTCACCACCACTTGACTTATACGGTCTTCCATTTTCATCAGGAAAATCAAACTGCACAAACCAGTAATCGTAAAGTTGCTTTGCCATCGCCTCTAAATTCTGATTTAGCAGCCCTTTATATTATAGAGGACTTAAATATCGGAATTTATGAAAGAGAACATCATTCAGGCGATAGTTACGGAAATGCAGCGTGACTTGGACTGCCGACAGATGGCACGGCTCAAAGCGGTGCTTGCATCAGAACTGCATAATGTAGAAATAATCGAAAAGAAAGATTGTGCCAACCAACAGGCACAAGAAAATGAACAGCTTCTAAACACTTTTATCTCTGCAAAAAAGATAGAGGGCTGTTCAGACAAGACATTGGCATATTACCGTAATACCATTGAACGATTGTTGGTTACACTTTCTGTAACTATCTGCCACATCACCACATCTGACATTCGCTCTTATCTTTCCACATATCAAGAAGAACATCAATCTAGTAAAGTAACCATTGACAACATGCGGCGCATCTTTTCAAGTTTCTTTGCATGGTTAGAGGATGAAGATTATATAGCCAAAAGCCCGGTCAGACGCATCCACAAGGTAAAGACAGATTCACTCGTGAAAGAGGTGCTTTCAGACGAACAATTAGAACAATTACGTGACAGTTGTACCAATAAACGAGACCTTGCCCTTATAGATATTCTTTCGTCCACAGGCATACGTGTGGGTGAATTGGTAAAACTGAACCGAGCAGATATAGACTTTCACGAACGGCAATGTGTAGTGTTCGGAAAAGGGAACAAGGAGCGTATAGTATATTTCAATGCCCGAACGAAATTGCATTTACAACAATACCTTGATGAACGCACAGATAACAATCCAGCCTTATTTGTTTCCCTATATTCGCCCTACACACGCCTTACAATTAGTGGCGTGGAAGTACGAATCAGGGAATTGGGACAATCCCTTTCTATGCCCAAAGTACACCCTCATAAGTTTCGCCGTACTCTTGCGACAATGGCTATCGACAAAGGTATGCCCATTGAACAGGTACAGCGTCTGCTGGGTCATGTACGCATTGATACTACGCTTCATTATGCCATTGTGAACCAAAACAACGTTAAGTTGGCTCATAAGAAGTATTTAGGGTAAACAATCGTGCTGGATTCTGCCTGAAAATGTGTACTTTTGCATTCAAAAATGAATGCAAATGGAAAAATATAAATTGGGAGACATTGCCACTGTGGAGATTAGTGGAGTTGATAAGAAAATGAAAGACGGAGAGAAAGAAATCCGCCTTTGTAATTTTGTTGATGTCTATTATAACTGGGCTATTACCACAGCTCGGTATGACAGTTTTATGTTTGCAAGTGCCAACCCCAATGAGATTTCCAAATTTCAACTGAAAAAAGGTCAAGTCGCATTAACCAAGGATAGCGAAACCCGGGATGATATTGGCATCCCCACTTATATTGCCGATGATTTCGATGATGTGATATTGGGTTACCATTGTGCCCTAATTACACCTAACAAAGCTTTTTTGGACGGACGTTATCTGAATGCCCTGTTACATACAGACTATGCAAAGAAATACTTCGCTTGCAATGCCTCTGGAAGCGGACAACGCTATGCGTTATCCGTAGAAGCACTAAATTCATTTCCTGTTCCCATAATTCCGTTACGTGAACAAAAAAGAATTGGCGAAATATTCTCAGCATTAGATAAAAAGATAGAACTCAATCGTCAGATAAATCAGAATTTAGAGGCGATGACGAAGCAGCTCTATGATTACTGGTTTGTACAGTTTGACTTCCCGAATGAGGAAGGGAAACCGTATAAATCAAGTGGTGGAGAGATGGTGTGGAACGAAAAACTTAAACGAAAAATTCCTAAAGGATGGGATAATTGTACATTAGAGTATTTCCTAACCATTAAAAACGGACGTGACCACAAGCATTTAGCCGAAGGTGTATATCCTGTTTATGGTAGCGGTGGAGAAATGCGCAGAGTTAATGAAAACTTATATAGAGGAGAGTCGGTTTTAATGCCAAGAAAAGGGACATTAAACAACATCATGTATGTTGATGAAGCCTTTTGGACTGTTGATACAATGTTCTACTCTGAAATGAAAGTCCCGTATTGTGCTAAATATATTTTCTTTGCCATCAAAGACATTGATTTTACAAGATGGGATTCAGGAACAGGTGTGCCAAGCATGACTGCTTCAACTCTTTATAACTTACCAATGATAAAGCCCCATAAAGATTTACTCAAAAGATTCGACAAAACAATAACTCCGATATTTTACAAAATGAAGCAAATAAGAGTAGAATGCGAGGAATTGACTAAGCAACGCGACGAACTTCTCCCGCTATTGATGAACGGTCAAGTGTCGGTAAATTCTGATTTATCGCACGATTAAGCTCGATTTTAGAATCAAGGGTACGGAGCAATTTTCCTATGCGCTTCTGCTCAGTCAATTCAGGAATCCATACGGTACAATCTTTAATTTTATCTGGAGAAGTATGGCGAATTTTTGTTTGTTGGGCAGCAGCACTTAGCTGTTGCTTGACAATAGCAGAAGATATGAGATAAAAAGCGAAATCTTTGTCTAACAAATCCTCTTTGCAAACAATCTTTGCAACATCTTGGCTTTGTATATATTTTTCGCTTTCAGGAATAATCGCAGTAGAACCAAGTAAGCCTATTGCCTGTTCGGTTAAAGGGGTAATAATATCTCCTTTTTCCATTAGAAATTCCGGTTTGAACTCTCCAATGTAATAAAGATTGTCTTTAGACGTATTCTCCTTAAAGCAGTTATTCTGATAATCGAAGTTGCCACAAGTCAGACGGATATAATCACCCTCAGTGGCATAATATTCGCCACTGAGACTTGCCCCTCTTGTAACATCAAGGATTTTTCCCAATTTATATTTTTTTAATTCCATTACACTTCATCCCATTATTTATCCCCCAACATATTCCTAACTTGCTTGTCAAAATCAGAATCTATCCGTTGGGTTTTATTGAATATATCATATTCACTTTCAGCCTTAGCCTTTGCTTGTACCGCAGAGATACGTCCTTTATCTGGCAAAATTTGATATTTGCGGAAAGTCAGAAACTCATTGACACTGGCTGAAAACTGTTCCATATTGAATGTGTTTTCTCGTTCGATTAGGTCTTCAATATAATCGAAGAAACCTGTTACTGCACGTTCCAAACGCCGGATTTCATTTTCCTGCAAATAATTCTTGGCTATTGATACGTCCGATTTCAAGATACGTCCATCAGGAGCGTTCTTCCACGTGGTCAGCCCCATGTGGTCTTTGGTATGGTCGGCTTTGGTATAGATTATCTCTGCCGCTGTCTGCCCTGTAATGGCATAATGGAAACGGTTCTGTATCATTGCATAGAAATCGTGTGTAGTAGGCGAGTTCTTATCATAGTCCGTACTGCATTCAGCATATATATCGGTAATCTGTTGCCAGATACGCCTTTCGCTGGCACGAATAGAACGAACTCTTTCAAGCAATTCACGGAAGTAATCCTTGCCGAATACCGCTGTTCCCTGCTTCAAACGGTCATCGTCTAATACAAACCCTTTTTTGATATACTCATTGAGAATCTTAGTTGCCCATTGACGGAACTTGGTGGCTTTGGGTGAAGAGACACGATAACCCACCGCAATAATCATATCAAGATTGTAGAAATCGACCAGTTCTTCTACTTCACCTCTTATACCACGATTTACGACGGTTGCAATTTTTGCAACTGTCGTGTCTTGGTCAAGTTCTCCCTCTTTGAAGATATTGGTTATATGGCGACTAATACCGGATTTGTTAATGCCAAAAAGCTGTGCCATAGCCTTTTGGGTGCACCAAATGGTCTCGTCCTTTATAACGACCTGAACCTTTCCTTCTTCATCGGGAAGGCTGTATAACAAGAATTGTATTTCGTTACTCATTGCTGCCTACATTTGCGTTGAAACGCAAAGCGTCCAACTGTTTCATGATTTCTTCTTCTAAACGGTGGCTTTCCGCAAATTGTTCGGAAAGAGCCTGTTTGTAGTTGTTCATGCGGCGATTGAACTCCTCTTCCGTAATATCCACATAATCTATTTTGATGTCGAAATATTGTCCGGCGGAGAGGCTGTAGCCCTTTTCTTTGATTTCATCGTAGGTGACAGCTACCGAAAAATCGTCAACGGCTTCCTTTCGTTGGAATGTACCGACAATCTTTTCAATCTCGCTATCATTCAGACGCACCTTTTTCAGCCCGTTGGCATCCTTGTATTCCTCGCCAAGTTTGCTGGCATCAATCAGAATCACCTTATCTGCAGTGGCAGACTTGTCAAAGAACAGCACGCTTACATTCGTTCCTGTATTGGCAAATACATTGCTCGGCATGGAAACACATCCATATACCACTTTATCATCTACAATTTTATGAAGGATTTTGTTCTCAATGCCACTTTTAGCCGTGATAAATCCAGTCGGAATGACAATCGCACCCTTTCCAGTCTTCTTCAATGAGTTGATGACATGTTGGATGAAGCAGGTGTATATTGCCATTGATTCTTTCTTTTTGGCTGGCACATTGGGTACTCCTGCCCAAAAGCGAGCCGGCATGGCGGCTATCTTCTCACGGGTATCGGAGAAATCCATCTTGAAAGGCGGATTGCTGACTACGAAATCGAACTGGCGCAACTGCTGTCCATCATCGCTCTTGTGGTAAGGACTTACAAGAGTGTCACCTTGGATGGCATTGTCAAGCGAAGATACAAGTCCGTTGAGCAGCAAATTCAGTTTGAGCATCTTATTGCTTCGCTGGGAAATGTCTTGTGAGAAGATGGTACAACGGTCTTCGCCTATCTGGTGGCTTAATGCCATAAGCAATGTACCTGTTCCGGCAGATGGGTCATAACACTCCATACTGTGAAGATCAGCGTGGTCTCCGACAAGCAGACGTGCCATAATGGTAGCTATGGCATGAGGAGTGTAATACTCCGCATACTTACCACCTCCAGCTGTATTATAGTCCTTTATCAAGTATTCAAAGATGCTGGAGAAGAAATCATAATTTTGGGCGAACGCCTCTTCAAAAGAGAAATTTACGAGCTTATCTACCAAAGCCCGGGCAAAAGGCGCACGTTGGGCACTGTCCGTCACAAACGGGGTCAGAGGCTCGAATAAAGGAATCTTTGTATTAGCAGTAGTCTGTGTGGAGAATATGTCCGCATTCTGTTCGGCAATATCTGTCATAGTATTGTCAAAGATGGTATCAAAATCTCCTTTCCCTTGCTGGTTCCAAAGATTGGCTATCAAATGGTAAGGTTCGAGCATAGGAACATCCGGCGATATTGCACTTTGAATAAGCATCCGCTCATTATCGGAAAGATTCTCGTATGCCGTTTCCCATTTTATATCTCCTGTCAGTTTCTTGGCTATGTCGCTTTTGGTATTTTTCAGTTCATAGCCGAACTTGTCATTCAGGAATTTATAAAGAAAAACCTGAGTGATAATCTTATATTCGTTGCCATCGTTTCCCATGCCGTATGACTGGCAGGTAGCTTTAAGCCCGTCGATGAGTTTTAATGTTTTTTCCTTAATGTCAGACATAATTTTTATGAAATGCCGTAAGTGGCGTTATATTGGTTGATATATTGTTGTGAAATACGTGTCTGGATAAACTTGTAGTCATCCATTTCCGGCTTTATCTGCGGAAAATGATACAGGCATCCGTTTATAAGAGCCATTACCGTGCGTCCGAAATAGGCATCTTTTTTCAGAATATCGTTACGGTCATATACCTTGGCATCCACATCTTCTTTTATGATATTGAGTATGGCTGCTATTTCTTCGTCAAGGAACGAAAACATAGGCTTTTGTCCTTTCTCTTCCCTTTGTTTGTTTACTTCACGTATACGCTTGTGTACACGGGCAAACTTTTCATCCCCTTTATATTTTTTCAGCAATACATTATTCCGCTTTTGCAAGTCTTGCAGGCGTTTTACAATTTCATCCAAAGCTTGTGTCTCCTCGTTGAACTTGGCTATGGTGTCAATCACAAAACCATGTTCTTTGAACCGCTCCATAAAGGCATCACGTAATGACATGAATTCAGGATCTTCCTGGTCAAAGTTTTGAGTAAATGAGGCGATAGTGCGCTGCCATTTCTCTTTAAGTTCCGCTCCACCAGATATGAGCCGCATTTCTTCTTGTCCGATTTTGGAAAATGTGAACTCTATATCCATCATTGCCTCGTTGATAAGGGTCTTAGTTTCGTCATTGGTACTGAACGCCTCCTTTTGGTTAATGATACCAATCCGCCTTTGCACTTCGGAAAGTAGTTGCGGCAATTTTGTAATTTCAAGTTTGGCAAACTGTTCTTTCATATCTTCGTCACCGAAAGTACGCACAAGGTTTGCCATATTCTTTGCTGATTCCAACGCCTGTTTCAAATCGAGCAGTACGGCTTTGTCTTCCTCTGTAGAGATTTCGGAAGAAAACTCTTCCGCATTGTCGTAAGAATAGTCAAAGAGTGTCTGGCGGATTTTCTTCATTTGGTTTACAATCTCCTCCTTATCCTCAATGACTTGGGTAAACGTATCTGTCGCTGCTTCTTTTCCAGTCTCGTCCACATCATTAAAACGGTTCAACTCTCGCAAATACGCTTCGTTTGTTTCTTTGAAGTTGCGTTTGATGTCTGCAAAATCAATGACAAATCCGTAACGCATTCCCGGATAGGGACGGTTCACACGGGTAATGGCTTGAAGCAGGTTGTGTTCTTTCAACTTACGACCGAAATACAGGCGTTTCAGACGGGGTGCGTCAAATCCAGTCAAAAGCATATTGAACACAATAAGAATATCCACTGTCATATTCTTCTTGAAATCCTTAACTATCTGTTTTCTGGTTTCCTTGTCATCTGTATCGTGAAGAATGATTCCGGCTTTTAACGGTCTATACGCTGACTTATAATCCACTTCTGGCTCGCCGACGACATAAGTTCCGTCCGCCAGTTTTATCTTGATTGGCTTCGGCTGGTATTTCTGCCATTCTTCTTCAAACAGATCATAGAGCCGCCGTGCCTGTTCACTGGTCTCGCAGATGACCATGCCGCCCAAAGTATAGTCCCCCTGTATCTTGCGAAACTCTTTCAAGTCCTCCATGATATAGCGAGCCAGTTCTTTCACGTAACTTGGATGTTCTATGATTTCCGATTTCCGGATGTCTTTCTTCTGCACCAAGGTGTCTAGTTTGTCATATACATCCGAAAGTCGTTCCTTATAGGACGTTTCTATATCCTCGCGTATGATTTTCAGCGTATAGCCGTCAGCTATGGATTTGTCATAATAATAAGTATGCAGGTAGTTACCAAACACTTTGCAACTTGCTCGTTCCTCTTTTAATAGCGGAGTGCCGGTAAGTGCTATTTTTACCGCATCGGTGTCCGCATCGAAAAGGTTGGCAAGAAAACAGCCGCCGGGCTTATATCCACGGTGTGCTTCGTCAAGTATGAAGATACGCTGGAGATTGGTTGCATAATCGCTGATACGCACCTTTTCCTTGTCCTCCGCAAAGCGTTGTATGTTGACTACTGTAATTTCCGCCTGACCGCTCACACCTTGTTGTGCCTGATTACTACGGAACTGTTCCATAAGCTCGGCTCTTGTATTGGCTGTTGAAACAACTAATCCACGGGCTTCAAACTCTTGCGTGGCTTGTTCCAATAAATCAAGACGGTCAACGATGAAATAGAATTTGGCGACCTTGTTCTGCTTGGAATAGAAATCGTTGAGAACATAGGTCAGATAATAGGACAAGGCGGTTTTTCCACTTCCTTGCGTGTGCCATACAACACCAGACTTTACACCTTCTTCCAATTTCTTGCGGATAGCCAATGATGCAAACAACTGTTGGTATCGCATGATATGCTTTTGGTCAGTAGATTCAATCTTACCATCCACTTCACGTTCCATCCGCACATACGCTATGCCATATCTGATGATGTATAACAACCGCTCAGGCGAACACATGGAAGTCAATACTCTATTGGTTGGCGTATTGAAGCCGAGGTTTGTCTGATATTCCGGGCTGGAGTGGATAACCTGACAATTGTAATCTGACAGTATCCGTTTTTCCACGGACTTGTCAATGTCTTTGTATGGATAGTCACGATGGAAAGGTGCAACTTTCAAACCACCCGGATTTTCTTCACGGAAACAGTTGAAAGTAGAGTAGGCACGTGCGCCAGTACAATAGAAGGCTCCTTGTATGGGGACGATACCACCGAGCGCATCGTATTCCATATTGTTGCTGAATATCATCAACTGAGTGATATTGATGAAACGGCGGAATTTCTTATTAGGAAAACGTTCCTTATTCATACGTTCGCTCTCCGCCAGTATTCCACCGTGATTGTTGGGTTTCTTCACTTCAACAAAGCAAAGCGGCAGACCGTTCACAAACAGAGTGATGTCCGGGCGGAACTCATCCTGCCCGTTCTTACAGGTAAACTCGGCTGTAAAATGGAATGTATTATTCTTTATGTTGTCAAAGTCAATCAATTTTACAGGAGATACGGCTTTGAGACGGTTATAAAAACCACGACCAAGATCATCATCATTCAATTCCTTGCGAATGTCTTTCAGTACTTGAATAAATTCCCCTTCGTGTCCGGGATTCAACTTTTTGAACTGCTGCTCGAAAACCGACAATAGAATATTCGTGTCACCGTCATAGACGATGCCATTCTTGTCTTCACTCAACTTACCGAAGTAAGTATATCCTATTCGGGTAAGATGAATCATTGCAGGCATCTGTACCCGTGTTGCTTCTGAAAACTGTTTCATTGTTCGTCCTCCTTTGTTTCACATTGAAAAGACCTTGCACCATTTCCAACAGGCATCGCTCCAAATTTGTCATAAAATGAACTTATCATTTGGGATTCAAGATTTTTAGATTCTTGATTGCCTTTACATAGATAATAGTAGACTTTTGCTCCGTGATACTTCATGTAATTATATCTGTCAAAGTACCACCACTCATCATACTGGTCACTAATAGCATTCCGAAGATTTGTTTGGTGTTCTTTTAATCTCCGTCTGATGCTATTTGCCTTGCCTATGTATATGATTTTAGATACTCCTTTCGGATAAACGAATTTCGTTTGTGGAGAAGCAATGATATATACCCCCTCTTTTACTGAAATCTCTGATAAATCATCTTCTGCGAGATTTCGTATTTCGCCATCATAACCATGTATGGGACGAAAATCTTTGATAAACAACAAATCCCTTTTCATGGTTTCTGCGAAAAAAGGTATGACTTGTATTCTCTGATTATCAGTTCCCGAATATCAACTTCAAGTAAATCTGCAATTTTCAACAGACTTCCCAAATCCGGTTGTGAGGTATTGGTACACCATTTTGATACAGTGGACGGATTGACTTTCATTTGTTCTGCCAGCCACTTGCTTGTACGTTTTTTCTCACACAGTACAACTTTCAATCGGTTTAGTTCTTCCATATCACCAACTTATAATATGCAAAGATAGTGATTTATTTTCACTTTCTGCCTTATCTGTAAATATTTAAGCTATTTAGCAAGAATAATTACAAAAAAGGGGGAATAAAGGGAAAGAAAAAACTCTTTTCTTGCTCTTGATGACGCATTGGCTTTATCCAAACACCCCGTCTATCAAGCTGACCGCCTCAATCTTCTTTTCGAGGTTTACTTTTGCATAAACTTCTGTAGATGTCACACTACTGTGCCCAAGCACCTCTTTTACAGATGAAATATCTGCACCTGCGCTGATAGCCAAAGTTGCCGTTGTGTGCCGACTGGAATGGTAGGTAAAATCCTTTTCTATCCCGGCTTTGTCCTTTATACGCCTTATATACTTTGATATATTGTCAGACTTCTTTACTAAATGGAAGACTAAACTTTCAGGATTATCATCTTCACGAGGTGGAAGAAGCGATAAAGCAATATCATTGAGTGGAATTGACACAGGACGCTTCGTCTTGCGCTGTATGATGCAGATTGTCTGAATCCCATCTATGAATTTTATATCACCCCAGCGAAGATGTTGCATATCACCAAGTCGAATGCCAGTCATAGATGATAAGCCAAATGCCATTTGTACCGTTCTTTCATTCTCCGTTGCTGTTTCCACAGCTAAGAAACGTGTGAGTTCTTCAGGAGTAAGAAATTCACGAGCCTTATCGGGAGCATGAAAACGCTCTACTTTTGTAAGACTATGTACTGGATTGAAAGCAATAAGCTCTTCCCTTACCGCTTTGTTAAATATCGCCTTTACAGTTTCCTCAAATAGAAGCAGTGTATAGTCAGCTAATTTGCCGTCCTGCGTTTTTATCTGTCGAGGATTGCGATACTCATTGCGCATATAGTCAAAAAGTCCCGTTATAATTTTGGCATCAACATTCTTCAGGAGTATTTTCGTCTGCTTAATCTTTTCAAGGTATGTAGTAATTCGCTTACGAACCACTTCCTTGTGTTGCAACATTTTCTTGCAGTTATCGCAAGCCTTTGACCATTCAATATACTCATCGCACCAATCAAGCCACGTCAAGGTTTCTGCTTTTTCATTCTTCCCCTCTGTTTGCTTAGTCCTCTTCTCAAATGATGGTGGATTAAGCAAACGCTCGGCACGAATCACTCTTGCCTTGTCGTATGCTTCACGGTTTAACTTTCTTGCCTTTGGTGAATCTTCGGGTATAAGATACAGATGCAGATTCTCTTTCTTTCGGAATCCTGTTTCGTAATATTCCAGATACAGGCTTCGGTTTCCTGCGGTCAGCTTGCGTTCTTTGATTTCTATCTTCATATTGCTATTTGGTTTGGTCAAACATTCCATTGACAAGATTTACTGTTTCAAGTTTCTTCTTATCCACAATTTTTGCATAAACCTCTGTCATTTTGATACTTTTGTGTCCAAGAATCTTACTTACCACATAGATGCTGGCTCCCAAAGTCAGAAGCATGGTGGCTGCAGTATGGCGTGAGCAATGGTAGGTTATGTGTTTTTGTATTCCTGCTGCTTCCATCCACTCCTTTAGCACCACTTCTACTGTCGTATGCGTTATTGCAAGTTGGTGGAAGATGTTATCTATGTTCTCAATCCTATCGGGCATCCATCTTTTTGCTTCTTCCGATAATGGGATAGTCACACGGTCTTTGGTCTTGATTTGTATATGGTCTATGTATTCCGTCTTGCCATCTGCTGCTGAATGAATCTCGCTCCAATTCAACGCTTTCATATCGCTGTAACGAAGCCCTGTGAAACAAGAGAACAGAAATGCTTTCTTGACAATCTCATACCGACAGGGAGTATTCATCACTTTTTTAACTTCCTCTATCGTCAGAAATTCCCGGTCAGCAATCAACTTCTGCGGTTTTTCTTTTGCTTCCAGCAACGTGAATGGGTTATGCTCAATGAGCCCCTCGCGTACTGCCTTAGCCAATGCAGAACCGAAGCGGTTTATAAAGATGCGACAAGTAGTACAGCTTAATGTTTTCTTTCCGTCATTGAAAGTACATGTTTTCAAGAATGCTATGAAGCCTTTGCAGAACTCTTTATCCACTTCTTTTAATAAAAGATCTGGCTTCCCTATATAAGAAAGGTATTGTTCTACTCGTGCCTGTACGTTTCTCTTGGAGCGTTTGGATGATTCGGAGAGTTCGGCATTGTCTTCCACATATTGCTTGAACCAAACACTGAGTGTCAGCCTTGACTTTTTTACCTTTTCCCAATCCACAAGCCCCTCTTTCTGAATATCAAGGATGCGCTGTGCCTTGATTTGTTCTGCTAATTTACGTGTATTGGCATTCTGCAACTTGGTGGCGGCATTGATTTCCGGCACTAAATAGAGTTTCAGTCCCTCTTTCTTTCGATTTCCACGATAATAGATGTCAAGATACAGGCTGATGCTGCCGTCCAAGAGTTTTTTTTCACGGATGCGGACAGGCTCTTTCAATTTGATTTCTTTCTTCTTTCGTCCCATTTTGTTTTCTTTATTTTCTGATGTTTATATTTGTTTTCACGTTGATAATCAATAACTTAATTACAATTACAAAGGTATTGCCAAACGGGACAAAAACGAGACAAAATCAGTCAAATAATCTGCAATTTTAGGAAAGTATAACGAAGCAATCCAAAATCCCCATTATTACCTAATAAACTGTAAATCAGTACTACTTTGTCAGTTTTATTGCCTTTTATTTCCGATAGTTAGCCACACTTGAAGTAATTGGTGGATTCTTCAAATGTGCATGGCATTAGCGGCACTCTTTTCCATTATCGTGGCAGCGAACATGGCCTATAAAATGATGGTGAAGCATGAACCGCTGGACGTGATGAAGCTATTCAAGCCGCTGGCTATTGCCATTATCCTGTCGTGGTGGTACCCTCCAGCAGATACCGGCATGAACCGAAGCGGAAGCAGTTGGTGTGTGCTGGACTTCCTTTCTTATATACCGAACGCCATTGGCTCATACACGCATGACCTGTACCAAGCGGAAGCCACACAGATAAGCGACAAATTCCAAGAGGTACAAGAACTGATATATGTGCGGGACACAATGTACACAAGCTTGCAGGCACAAGCGGATGTCGCCCATTCGGGGGTGAGTGACCCTAACCTGATAGAATCGACCATGGAACAGACCGGGGTGGATGAAGTGACGAACATGGAAGTGGATGCAAGCCGGCTTTGGTTTACTTCGCTGGTAAGCGGTGCAACGGTGTGCATTGATAAAATCGTGATGTGCATTGCGCTGATAGTCTTTCGAATAGGCTGGTGGGCAACTAACCTACTAAACACATTATCACATTATAAATAAGCGAATTAATTCTTACTTT